>Ga0163151_10000764_pt1 | contig 55995 bp, 53 predicted proteins | sample OliLakLV19MP5IB2_FD_145596 | JGI IMG/M metagenome (GOLD analysis project Ga0163151, IMG submission 145596) | Freshwater microbial mat bacterial communities from Lake Vanda, McMurdo Dry Valleys, Antarctica - Oligotrophic Lake LV.19.MP5.IB-2 | ecosystem: Environmental > Aquatic > Freshwater >... | reverse complement strand
GAAAACCGGACTTCATTTGCGCATCTACCTGGGAGATCGATAGCTCGTCTTCATTTGGATTGCGGTTGGTAATATCCTCAATGCCCAGGAGAATCAGTCCGGCCGGATTTTCCTCGTGTGAGAGTTTGCGGGTGGTTAGCATCATCGCCCGGCGTCCGAGCAAAGGAAAAGTCGCTGTCATTTCAAAAGTCTCTAGAACGCTTTACAGGCGGCGTAAGGGCCGATGATGGGCCGGAGGCGCGGAGGATTTCCGTCGCGTCGCGAGGAAGGCCTTGGTCGAGCACGAGTTGCGGCGAGATCCCGGGCATCAGACCGCGGAAATTTCGGCGGCGCTATCTTCGAGATTCGCGGTGGCGAAAGGCGAGCACCTGCCGGATATCTTCCGGGTCCAGTTCGGGATAGTTGCGAAAGAGATCGTCGCGGTTGGGGTAGATTGCCAGGGCTTCGATGACGCGACGGACGGTCAGACGGAGGCCGCGGATGCAGGGCTGGCCAATCAATTGGTTCGGGTTCCAATTGATGCGATCAGATTCGGTGATCGGTCCATATTCTCGTAGATCTGCCGGGGGATATTGGGGAAGCTCGGCGGCCCAGTTCTGAACGACGACCATGGGCGGATCCGATTGCGCGGCGGCTGCGGGCTCCAGGGTCAACAACCGGCGGCCGTCGCGGGCTGGCTCACCGCCACACGAGAATTGATGCGGCGGTTCCGGCTTCACGGGCCGCACAGCGTGCGCCTGCAGATCGATACGGGAGTGAGACGGGAGTGACTCCAGCAGTGCCGCGGCTCGGTAACGGCTTTGGCAATTTAGTTCCACGCGCCGGGTCCAATCCCCCGCCTTAAGGCGGGCTGGTTTCAGCCACAGTGCTACTGAAGCGGAAGCGAGCAGAGAGACGGTAGAATTCTCGTCGGCGGGCTTGGTTCGGGAATTTTGCCGTTGATGCGCACTACGCTCGTTGGTACCCGAATCGGAATTCCGGCGGCTTTAGCCGCGCCCTGCGACTTTCAGTCGCCACCCAACCCCACCGCCTTCAGGCGGTGGTTGTTTAGTTCCCCCAGCGCAGGACGAATCCGCCGGTGATGGAGGTGTTGTGCTGTTTGCCGGTGCGAATGTTGTAAGTCGGGGCGCCGGAGTAGGTGTCGCGAAGTTCGCCGCGCAGGGCGAGCCATTTGATTACATTGACATCGACGCCACCGCCGTAGGTTAGAGCGCCGGTGTTGCTTGTGCGAGGGCCGGGATTGGGAGCGCCTCCGATAGTAAGTGTGCTGTGTTCGTAGATGGCGAGGCCGGCGCCGACGAAGGCATAAGGCTGCAGGCGATGTTCACCTAGCTTGAGTTTGAGTTCGGGAGTAATATACGCGCTGGCGAGGTCGCGGATGACGACGGGGTTCAGGGAAGTCAATTTGCGCTGGGGATTGGCCAGGAAGTTTATGCCGGCATAGAGTTTCACAGTCCCGGCGGAGGCAAAGCGAAAGGCGTAGTTAGCCTGAAGCGCGGTACCGCTGCCAAGAGTTGGCGTATTTACTCCGCGGAGGTTGCCAATTAACAAGCCTATCTCCTGATTCTGGGCGAGGAGCGGGAGGAAAGTTAGTAAGTAGAGTGGTAATTGTTTCATTGGATGGTGATAGTGCTTGTCGTTTCGGCGGCGCCGACGCGGAGCGTTACGGTAGCGGTTGCCGCGCCGGGGATGCGGGCGTTGATTTGCATGACGCCGGGGACACCGGGCGCGGGACCGGCGTAGAGAAGTTCCGCTTCGCCGCCGGATGTCGTGAGGGAGACCGCCGCGGGGACGGATTCGTTGGCGCCGGTGGCGAAGAGGACGACAATATCTTCGATTCGGAAGCCGATGGGGAAAAGGCCTGGAGCGCGCTCCACGATAGTGATGGGCGCGTTGGCCAGCGTCGCGGGGCCGAGGGGCATATTCTCAGGGATTCGCAAGTTTAGTTGGGTGGGGCTGGCGAAGAGGATTGCCGCTTCGGAACTGGCTGGCGGTTGGAGGTCCGTTCCGTAAATGGAAATCAGCGTCCCTGGGGCGAAGGGTCCGGGGGATTGGGAGAAAGCGTTGACGGCGATGGGCCGCGCCGGGGCGAGCGATAGAAGTTCGCTGGTTTTGACGCCGTTGACGGCGCCGCCGAAGAAGAAAATAGCCGTTGGCGTGAAGACGCCGTGGTGGCGGAGACGGGCGGCGGGAGGGTTGGCAATGCTCAGTTGAGACCAGGTGAGCGGGACGGGATCGAATTCCCAGGTGTCGTTGTAAAGCGCGTTGCCGGAACCGCCGAAGAGGACGAGGCGGCGGCGGGCTTCGTCGAAGGCAATGCCGTAATGCTGGCGGGGAGGGGGACTGGGGGCGCCGCGAATCTCTTTCCATTGGCCATTGCGGAAGTCGTAGCTCCAGAGATCGCCGACCGGGCAGGGTCCAAAACCGGAAGCGCAGCCGCCATAGAGGAACATCTGGTCGCCGGCGGGGTCATAGACGGCGTGGTGGAGACAGCGGCGAACGGGGCGCCCGCCGGCGGGGCTGATGTCGGACCAGCGGTTCGCGGCGAGGTCGAAGGCCCAGGTATCGTCGAAGCGGCCACTGTTGGTGAATCCATGGGAGATGATGACGCGGTTGCGGACGGTGTCAATGATTCCGGAGTGGCCGTAGCGGCGGCTGGGTCCGGCGTTATTGTCAGCGAGGCGGGTCCATTGATTAGCGGCGATGTCATAGGCCCAGATATCGGAGAAGAAGCCGCTGGCCTGACCGCCGAACAGGATAAGGCGGCGACGGACGGGGTCATAGTTCAGGGTGTGGCCGGAGCGGGCGTCGGGTTTATTCCCGGCTGGAGAAAGCGGGCGCCATTGACGGGTGTTTATGGAATAGGCCCACAGGTCATTGCGGGCAGTGGTATCTTCGCCGCCGAATAGGAAGAGTTGGTTGGACGGCGGATCATGGGCAATTGTGCCGTCGAAGCGCGCGGAGGGACCAGCCCCGTCCGATGGCAACGATGTGAATTGCAGTTGCTGCGCGGAAAGGACTACGGCGAACAAAGGAAAGATTGTCAGACGCATACTATTGAATTCCCGAATGGCACGGGAATATTCCCGCGATTCGCCTGTTATGATGTAGTAGTGGGCCGCCGCTTATTAATCCCCCTGATATTTTTGGCGCTACTGGCGGCACCGGTTACGAATGCGTGGTGTTCGACGGTCTGTTTAGCGGCGGCGATATCGAGCGGATGCGCGCATACCTTGCAACCGTCCGACGATTTACCGATGGCGAAGGGCGCGCCGGCCACTACGATTGGGTGGACGCCACTGGCCGTTTCGGACGCGGCGCCGGAACGAATGCATTCACCGGTATTTTCGCCAGCCGTGCAACAAATACCACTGCGGCTTTGATCCTTGTCTGTGAACGCGACGATTAAACTTTGTCCGTTGGTCCACAGAGGAGCCTTATGCCTTTCCATCGCCGCGGCTTTTTCGGCCGCATGATTACCGGGGGCGCCGCGTTGCAGGCGGCCGCGCCAGTGTCCGTTGCGGCGCCGTTTTTCACGCCGGATTTGGGAAAACTGGAGCCACGCCTGATTGACGGCGTGAAGGAGTTTCAATTGACCGCGGAAGTAGTAGAGGCGGAGATCGCGCCGGGCCGCAAGCTGACGGCGTGGGGCTATAACGGCAGCGTGCCTGGGCCGACGATGGAAGTGAATGAAGGCGACCGCGTGCGCGTGGTGTTCCGCAATCATTTGCCGGAACCGACGGCGGTCCACTGGCACGGTTTTGAAGTGCCGCACACGCAGGATGGGAGCGTGGGACTGGGGCAGGATCCAACGTTGCCGGGCGGAACGCATATCTATGAGTTCACGCTGAACCAGACGAACACCTGTTTCTATCATTCGCATTTTCCAATGCAGGAAATGATGGGGGCGATCGGGTTCTTTCTAATTCATCCAAAGGCGCCGGCGGGGCCGCGCGTGGACCGGGACTTTGGGTTGGTGCTGCAGGAGTGGGACCTGCGGCCTAACAATCCGGTGCCGAACTCGCTGGCGATGGAGTTCAACTGGCTGACGTTTAACGGGAAGTCCGGGCCGGACTGCACGCCGATGATAGTGCGGCAGGGGGAGCGGGTGCGCATTCGGCTGCTGAATATGGGTATGGACCATCATCCGGTCCATTTACACGGGTTCCAATTTGTGATGACGGGGACGGAAGGCGGGCGCGTTCCGGAGGCGCTGTGGTATCCGCAGAACACCGTGCTGGTGGGGGTGGCGCAGGTTCGGGAGATTGAATTCACGGCGAAAATGGTTGGCGAATGGATGCTGCACTGCCATTTGCCGCACCACATGATGAACAATATGTTCCCGATGGTGGGGCCGATGCAGCATGGCGCGGAGCATTGGCCGAAGGACGACGGGGAGAAGAAGAAAGTGCCCGGGTATCCGCAGGATATGTGGATGCCGGACGACGATCCGTATTCGCACAAACCTGAGAATTACGGGCTGCGGAAAAGCTGGTCGGCGGCGATGGGGGGCATGATGACTTTGGTCCGGGTGGTGACGCCGGAGGTGTACGCGAAGATTGAAGAGCTGAGGAAGAATCCGCCGCCGCGGAAGGCTCCGGCGGGCGGGCATGAGCATCATCAAGGCGGTGTGAAATGACGCCGTTGTTCCTGTTGGGGGCGGGGTTGACGCTGGCGGATCTGGAAGGGCGGCTGTTGTTGCAAAGCCCGGAATACAGGCAGGCGGAAGCGTCCGTACGAATGGCGGAAGGACGGCAATTACAGTCCGGACTCTATCCGAACCCAACGATTGGCGCTACGGGCGAGCATGTGTCGAAGGCCACGCGCGGCGGCAGCGTTGGCGGGTTTGTGGAACAGCGGATTGTGATGGGCGGGAAGTTGGGAATTGAACGGGGGATGGCGGGGCAGGAATTGGACCAGGCGCGAGCAATGCGGGAGGCATGGCGGCTGCGGCTGCAGGGACAATTGAAGGGATTATTTTATGAGACGCTGGCCGCAGTGAAGCGGGTGCGGGTGAAGACGGAGTTGGCTTCGACGGCGGCGATTTCCGCAAAGATTGCCCGCGAGTTGCAGAATTTGGGAAGGCTGGACGAGCAGGACATTCGGATGGCGGAAGTGGAGACGCAGAGAGCGGAACTGGGGCTGGTGAAAGCGCGGCAGATGGAGCAGCGGGCGTGGGGTGAACTGGCGGCTTTATTGAATGTGGATTCGCTGGAGCCGAGGGAATTGGATGGGGTTGTGGACGACTTTCCGCGCTTGGAGCGGGAGGCGCTATGGGCGCGGATTCGGGCGCAGAGTCCGGAGGTGGCGATGGCGGTAACGGAGCGGGTGAAGGCCGATTTTGCGCTGCGGCAGGCGAAGGCGGCGCGAGTGCCGGACCTGCAATTGCGCGGCGGGTTACGGCGGAACGGGGAATTTGGGGACGTGCCAGGCGGGCGGCCGGTGGGGATTGAGGGAATTTTCGACGTTGGCATTGAGATTCCGATCTTCAACCGGCAGCAGGGAAATCTGCGGGCGGCACGGGCCGGCGTGGAGAGAATGCGATTGGAAAGCGACCGCGCGGAGCGGGCATTGCGAATGCGGTTCGCGGCGGCCTGGCAGCGCTATGAGACGGCGTGGGCGACGGTAGCGCGGTATCAGGAGGAAATGTTGCCGGCGGCACGGCAGGCGTTTGAGTTGTATCAGCGAAATTTCCGGAGCATGCAGGCGGAGTATCCGCGCGTCCTGATGTCCCAGCGCACGTATTTTGAATTGCAGGATGAGTATTCCGATGCATTGCAGGATGGGTGGCGGGCGGTGGCGGAACTGGAGAGTTTGTTGATGGCGGGGGGATCGCTATAATTCATGTGTGGCCGTAAGAATTCTCTCTCTCCTTCTCCTGCTGTTGGCCGCTTGCGCCAAAGCACCGCAAAATCAGGATGCCGTTAAGCAGGCGATCCTGGATCATTTGGGTAAGCGGACCGATATGCTGGCGCAGTCAATGAAGATTGACGTGGTGTCGGTGAGCTTCCGGGATAAGGAAGCGGACGCCGTGGTTTCGGTGACGCCAAAGGAAGGCGGCGCCGGCGTTCAAATGAACTACTCGCTGGCGATGGATGGCGGGAAGTGGACGGTGAAACCGGCGGCGGCGAATCCGCATGGGAGTACGATGCCGACGGGGGAGATGCCAGCCGGGCATCCGCCTACGCCAAAGGCGCATCCGTGAACACGGCTCGATCGGAAGCACTGTTAGCCCGCGGCCAGGAACTGGTGCCGGGTGGAGTGAACTCGCCGGTCCGCGCGTTCCGGAGCGTTGGCGGGACGCCGCGATTTATGGCCCGCGCAAATGGCGCGCGGCTGTGGGACGTCGATGGGAATGAGTACATCGACTTCATTGGTTCCTGGGGACCGATGCTGCTGGGCCATCGGCATCCGGAGATTCTGGCGGCGATTGAAGATGCGTTGACGATTGGCACCAGTTTCGGCGCTCCGACCGAGCGGGAGATTGAATTGGCGGAAGAGATCCGCGACGCTGTGCCGTCGATGGAAATGATTCGGCTGGTGAATTCGGGGACTGAGGCGACGATGTCGGCGTTGCGCGTGGCGCGGGGATTCACCGGGCGCGACCTGACGATCAAGTTTGAGGGCTGTTATCACGGGCATGTCGACTCGCTGCTGGTGAAGGCGGGGAGCGGGATGGCGACGCTGGGCATTGTGGATACGGAGGGCGTGCCGAAGGCGTTTGCGGATACGACGATGGCGCTGCCTTATAACAGCGTTTCAGCATTGGAGAGGGCGTTTGCGGCCCATGGTTCGGAGATTGCCTGCGTGATTCTGGAACCTGTTGTGGGCAACATGGGTTGCGTGCTGCCGAGCGCGGAGTTTCTGGCGGCGCTGGTTTCGCTGACGCGACGGCACGGGGCGCTGTTGATCTTTGACGAAGTGATGACGGGCTTCCGCGTGGCGCGGGGCGGGGCGCAGGCATTGTTTGGGATCACGCCGGATATGTCGACTTTTGGGAAGATCATTGGCGGCGGGCTGCCGATCGGAGCTTACGGCGGACGCAAAGAGATTATGCGGAAAGTGGCGCCGGTGGGCAATGTTTACCAGGCCGGAACGTTGTCCGGCAACCCGCTGGCGGTAAGCGCGGGGTTGGCGATGGTGCGGCATATTCGACTGCATCCGGGGTTGTATGGGCAACTGGAGGCAAGCGCTGCCGCTCTATGCGCGGGCTTACCGGCGGGGTTAACGGTGAATCGGGTGGGGTCGATGTTCACGCTGTTTTTCACCGAAACGCCGGTCACGGATTATGAGACGGCGAAAACGTCCGACACGGCGCGATTCGGCAGGTTCTTCCATCATTTGCTGGAGCGGGGCGTCTATTTTCCGCCGTCGCAGTTTGAGGCGGCGTTTTTGTCGACAGCGCATACCGCCGCTGATATTGCCCATACGCGTCAGGCGATCGCGGATTTTTTTGATTTGGCCTGACGACGCGCTCTAGCCATCCGATTCCGAAATCGACGAGATCGGCACCGTCAAACAGGTACGCTTGCGGGTTGGCCACGGCGCCGCGCCGGCCGCGCCCGGTAGCCAAGTACGCCGCTGCGATCTGTTCAAAAGCATTCGCCGGCAGATTCTCGTGGACGGGTTCGGAAGTGTCGAACTCTTCGAACAAGAACCACTCGGGTCCGTAGAGCGCGGGCATCAGCCGGCGGTAGCGACGGACGCGTTTGTTCGGGATCGCCGCCTGGTGCTCGGCGTAGTGGAGGAGCGTGATGGTGTCGAGGGGAGCGCCGAGCATAAGCACACGGCCGTTCTTCGGCAGGATTTTCTCGAAGGGCGAATCGGGACCGTAGCCGTAATTAAAGGGGTGGCCGGCGGTGATCCATTCAGCCAGGGGGCCGATGGCGGCGCCGCCATCGGCCGGGTGGTCGCTTCTGATGGCGCCGGGCCAGGTGCGGATGATTTCGTGCAGAATGCCGTGATCCCGGGCCGCGTTCGCTATTCGCTTGTCGAACACGGGTACGTCGAGTTCGGTGGTATCATCGTCTAAGTGTTCAAAATCGACGTAGGCGGCGAGTGTTCCCGCAGATCCGATGGCGATTGCGCCCCCGGCGACGGTGCCCATGGAACGGACGCCAGCGTGAACCATGACGACGGAGCCCGGTAAGATTCCTAGTTGAATCAGGTCCGCTCTTATTGAAATGCGGGTGGCTGGCACAGTGTTGTTCCTATGATGTCAAAGGGTCGTTTTCATCGGGTAATGAAGCGACTTGTTGTATGCTGGCAAGCGAGGAAAATTGATGAACACAAAGTACGCGTCTCCCGCGCTTCACAACGCGATGTGGCCCGGTTTAGTGGGCAAAGGCCCGGATTCGGAGCCGCCGATTTCGCTGGAACAGATGTTGGACCTAACTTGTGGCGCCACGGTGAATGGCGTGAAGTTTGACGGCGTGGACCTCTTCCTGGCGTCACCGCATACGGATATCGACTCGTCCGACGACGACCTGAAAAGGCTGGCCGATGACATTGGCGGTCGCGGGTTGGTTGTCGGGTCAATGGTGGCGCCGGTGTGGGGCCCGACGGGCGGCGGTTCCGCCATGGGGAATGACGAGGAACAGGCGAAGTTCCTGCAGCAGGTGCGGAAAGCTTGCCGCATTGGAAAGAAGTTGAGGGATCTGGGCATTCGGAAGTACGGGGTGGTGCGCATTGATTCGGCGACCGGAACGCACGACTGGCTGGCCGATCCGGAAGCGGGGACGCGGCGGATTGCAGATACCTTCAACTTAGCTTGCGATATCGCTGAGGAGCTCGGCGAACGGCTGGCGGCGGAGGGCGAAATCTGTTGGGCCGGAATGCATAGTTGGCGGCAGAATGTGAAGTTGCTGGAGATGGTGGGCCGGCCGAAAACGCTGGGTTTCCAGGCCGATATGGCGCATACGATGCTGTTCACGATGGGCTACAACGCGCCGGAAGACCGGCTGCTCCCGGAAGATTTCGATGCAACGGCGTTGGCGGAGGCTTACCGCACGATGGCGCGCGCGCTGCGGCCATGGATGATTGATTTTCACGTCGCGCAGAACGACGGAACGGTGAAAGGGTCCGGATCGCATGACAAGACGGGGCGGCACTGCCAGCCGTTTGATCCGAACGGAAAATTGAATATTGTGCGGGACGCCGGGGCCTGGCTGCGGGATGACTCGGGAAACTTGACGCGCGCGGTTCAGCACATTTGTTGGGACGGGTGCATGTTCTCGAACGCTGTCATGCTGAACCAGGAAACATGGAATGAAGTGTTGCAGGCGATGATATCGGTACGCGACGCGCATGGGTGGAATTAGTCATGAAGAAACTCAGGATTGGATTGATTGGTTATGGGTTCATGGGGCGAACCCACTCCAATGCTTACCGTAAGGTAAATAACTTTTTTGATGTGTCCTACGAGCCCGTGTTGCAGACGATTTGTGGACGAAATGAAGCGCGGGCGAAGGAGTTCGCGGCCAAGTGGGGCTATGCTTCGGCGGAGACGGATTGGCGGAAAGTGGTGGAGTCGCCGGATATCGATCTGATCGACATAGCTAGTCCGAATGACACTCATGCCGAGATCGCCATTGCCGCGGCGAAGGCGGGCAAGATGGTGATGTGTGAAAAGCCGCTGGGGCGTAACGGAGCGGAGTCCGAAGCTATTGTCGAAGCCGTGGAAAAAGCCGGTGTGGCGAACATGGTCTGGTATAACTACCGGCGCGTGCCCGCAGTTACATTAGCAAAGCAGCTAATTGACGAGGGACGGCTGGGGCGGATATTCCATTACCGCGCGAAGTTTTTACAGGACTGGACGATTTCGAGTGAGTTGCCACAGGGCGGGGAAGGGCTTTGGCGGCTGGACGTAAATGTGGCGGGGAGCGGGGTGACAGGTGATTTGCTGGCGCATTGTATTGATACCGCGATGTGGCTGAATGGCGGGATTAACGAGGTTTCGGCGGTTACGGAGACCTTCATCAAGGAGCGGAAGCACACTCTGACAGGCGAAGTGACGCCGGTGGGGATTGACGATGCCAGCCTGTTCCTGGCGCGGTTCAATAACGGATCGCTGGCGACGTTTGAAGCTACGCGGTATGCGCGAGGGCACAAGGCGCTGTATACCTTGGAGATCAACGGCGAGAACGCGTCGATCATGTGGGATCTGCATGACTTACACCGGTTGCAGTATTTTGACCATAAAGACGAGGGTAAGTTACGCGGGTGGAAGAATATTCACATCACGGATCGTGAGCATCCCTATATGGCTAACTGGTGGGTGCCTGGTTTGCAGATCGGCTATGAGCATACATTTATTCATCAGGTGGCTGATTTCCTGACGGCCGTTGGTAGCGGCAAGAGCGCGGCGCCGACGTTCCGGGACGGGCTCGCGACCGATGATGTAACGGATGCGGTCCTGCAGTCGGCGGCGTCGCGAAGTTGGACGAAAGTCAAATCGCGTTAAGGACGCGGCAGCGGGCGGTATTCGACTTTTCGAATACCGCCCGCAGTGTTATAACTGGCGAAACCGAGCGGCGTGGAGAGGTTCATTTCGCCGCGGCGCAGTGATATTTCGCGTCCAGCGATGGGAGCGTTGACGATTTGTTTCTCGTCAATCCAGGCTTTTATATGGGAGGGGATTACCTGGATACGGAAGGTGTACCATTGGCCGGTTTCGAACGTGAAGTAGGTGCGCGTTTCGTTGTCGGAGGCGTCCCAGCCATCAATGCTGGAGAGGCCGACAATGTCGCCGCCCCAGCCGCCGGTGACCCAGGTGCAGTGGGACTCGCCAACGGGGAAAGTGAGGCTGGCGAAGAAGTCGCCGCCCTTTATGCGGGTTGCCTCGAAGCGAATTTCGTAGTTAGTTTTCGGGAATGGGCCAGCGCGGGTAACGCCGGTCATGGGGGCGCCGGGGGCGAGTGAAATGACGCCGTTTTCCACGCGGCCTTTGCCGTGGCCGGTGAATTTGGTTTCCTGCCAGCCGGCGATGGGTTGCCAGTCCTGGGCGGGAGCGGCGGCGAACCACTCGAACACGCGCTCCTGCGTCTTGACGCGGAAGCGATTGAAGTCGAGCGGCGTTTCAAAGGTCAGGTTGTTGTAGGCCGCTGGCGCGACCGTGGCCGCAACATCCGCGGCGCGCGCATAGCGGTCAAGCGTCGGCGCTATGAGCAGAATCCGGCGCGGCGAGGCGAGCTTCAGGGCCGCATCAAAATCGAATGGCAGCTTCGATTCGTGGCCATCAAAGAAGCCCAGCCGAGGGATCAGACCGTGAATGTGCGAATAGTGCCGAACGCCTTCGACGCCCTTGTCCTTCGTCGCCTGGCGGAGCGGGTCAAAGCCGCTGACGGCGGCCAACGCGGACACGCGCGAATCGAGTGCCATGGTCAACAGGCCGACCTTGGCGCCCAGCGAATAGCCCAGCAGCGAGATGCGCGCCGGATCGATGATATCGAGCTGCGCGCAAGTATCGACGGCGGCGCGCGTATCGGCTACCATTTTGCCCATCAGCGACCATTGCGGGTAGCGCGTGTAGAACTCGCGCGACTCAAGCACGCGTGTGCCGAAACCGATTTGATCGAAGGCCAACACGGCGAATCCGCGGCGGACCAGGCTGGGAATCGAGGGCCGCTGGTCCATGCGAAGTTCGTTGACTTTTGCCAGCCACGGCGACTGAATGGACCAGCCGTATTGATAACTGTAGCCATGGAGCCAGATGACGACGGGGAGCTTTCCCGCGTTGTGATTCGCCGGGTAGAAGAGATCGCCGATGACGCCGTCACCGATGGGCACTTCCTTCCAAGCCATGCCTTCCTTGGCGATCTGTTCCCGCGTTGCGGCATTCGCGGAGGGCCGTTTGAAGAGGCCCGCGAGCCAGTTGTCGGCGGTCGAAACCTCCAATGGCGAATGGCGCAACTGCATGTTCGGCGCGCCGCGAGGCTCGACGCCCAATGCCCATTCGATCTGCTTGCGCGGGTCCAGAATCGGCGGCTGTTTCAGCGGGTCGATCGTCTGGCCGGAGAGGCGGCGCCAGTTCTCAAAGGTATAACCGTGCGACCACGTCTCCAATTTGGCGCGCGGCCGGCGGCCGAATACCGAGTCAAAGAAATCGCAGAAAATCTCGATGTCTTCGGCGGTGGTTCCATGTTCGCCGGCGCGCAAATGCAGCCAGATATTTTGCTCGCGGCCCAGGAAGCGGTAGACGCGCAAGGCGTCGCGATACGCCTGCTCGAAACCAACCGGATTACTGGCCGATTCGGCGTAACCGGTATAGAGCATCAGCCCGCGCGGGGCGACCAGAGCCATTAGCGTGTTCTGATCGACGGGGAGTTTATCCTCGCGGCCGGAGAAGAATCGAAGCCGCGGGTGGAACCAATGGGACTGGCCGCCGGTGAGCAGTTCAATGCTTTCGTTGGCGAAGGGATCCGATGTGAAGCGCCATGGATTGGACTCGCCGCTGTTGCCGCTAGAGGGTACGACGGCACCGATTCGCTCGTCGAACGCCGCCGCGAGAAGCGCCATTTTTCCGTTGCGCGAATGACCGGTGATGCCGATCTTGGCCTTATCGACTTCGGGCAGCGTGACCAGATAATCGACAGCGCGCGAACCGGCCCAAGCCCAGCGGGCGAGGACGGGAAAATCGATATTGGGATAGATATCGAGCCAGGCATCGGAGTCATCGCCGTTGCCGTAACGGGGATCGGTGGCGTGATAAATGCAGGCGACGTAGCCGCGCCGAACAGCCGTGTAAACCCAAGGGCGATTGTGCGCGTGATTCGTGAGGAAGACGGGAAAGGGCCCCTTGCCATCGGGGATTATTAGTTCGACGCGCAACGTCGCCCGATGATCCGGACCGAATTCCAGGCGCACTTCGCGGATCGTGACAGCGCCCTCCCGCCGCGTGGCCGTGACGACCGCGCGCAGGTTTGTTGGCGCGGGCGGGAATTGTCCAAACATCCAGTGCTGAACTTCCTTACGCAAGTGCTGTTTGCGGGCGGGCCATTGGGCTTGCGTTTTGACGCCTTGCAGCGCGTCGGGGAGACCGGGGATGGAGGGCAGGCGGTCAAAGTCCGGCGGCAGTTCGCCGGTGCGCTTCACCCAGTCTTCCCAGGTTTTGTCGTGCGGGTTCAACCGGCCATCGGCGGGGACGCGGGAAGGAAGGAGCAATGAGAGCAGTTCGGCCAGCGTTTTGGCGGGATCTGCGGCGATTACCGGAAGGGCGGCGAGGAGGACTATGGCGAGGCGCATGGAACTGTTGACATTGTAATGAGAGAATGGGTTCCGCCGCCACATGAAACGACGATCCCTACTCTTAACTTCGCTTGCAATTTGGGGACAGAAGAAGTTCACCGATCCCGCGCCGCCGAAAGCCGCCCCGCCGAAAGGGGCGAAGGCCGTGCTGAAACCCAATGCCGATGTTACTCGCCATAAAAAGCCCGGTGCGCTGCAAAAGAACGCGGTGACTGAGGACTGGCCATCGTTTCTCGGCGCGAGTCATAACGGTATTTCGCGTGAGACTCGAATTAGCAAGAAGTTTTCATCGAGCGGGCCGCCGCTGGTGTGGGAAATGACCAAGGGGACGGGGTACTCGTCGCCGGCGATAGTTGGAGACAAGCTGGTGTTCCTGTGCCGGCGCGGGAACCAGGAAATGGTCGACTGCCTGCATCCGGAGACCGGTGAGCGGTATTGGCAGCATAGCTACTCGACGTCGTTTGAGGATCGTTACGGGTATAATAATGGGCCGCGTTCCAGCCCCGTTATTGACGGAGACCGCGTGTATGTCGTTGGCGCGGAGGGCGTCCTTCATTGCCTGCATCTCCCGTCTGGTCAAGTGCTGTGGCGGCGGCAGTTAAGGGACGAATTCAAGGCGCCGCAGGACTTCTTCGGCGTGGCCTCAACGCCATTGGCGGAAGGCGAACTGTTGATTGTTAATGTTGGCGCACCGGGCGGTCCTTGTGTCATTGGACTCGATAAGTTAACCGGGCGAATGCGCTGGGGCGCGGGTACGGAATGGGGCGGAAGTTATGCGTCGCCTATTCCGGCGGTGATACACGGCAAGCGCCGGGTCTTTGTCCTGGCGGGAGCGGAGAGCCAGCCGCCCACCGGCGGGCTCCTGATGATCGACCCGGCTACGGGCACTGTGGACTTCACATTTCCATGGCGAAGCAAGAGTTATGAGTCAGTCAACGCGTCCTGTCCCGTGATTATGGGTAACTATGTATTTGTCTCCGCCAGTTACAAGACGGGCGGGGCAATGCTCGAAATCACGCCGGATTTCAAACACAAAGTGTTGTGGACGACGCCGGAATTCGGCCTGCACTTCAATACGCCGATTCACAAAGACGGCTATCTGTATGGCTTTGACGGACGCAACGAACCGGACGCTTCGCTGGCTTGCATTGAAGTGAAATCCGGCAAGGTGGCGTGGCGCACGAGCCTGGAATGGAAGGAGATATTTCAAGCCGGCGGGCAGCAGCGGGAGCAGATGATGAGTCCCTATCGCGGGAACCTGCTGCAAGTGGACGGGCGTTTTCTAGTGCTGGGGGAGATGGGGCATCTGCTGTGGATGGACCTGAATCCGGCCGGTTTTAAGGAAGGTTCGCGGGCCTGGCTGTTCGCGGCGCGGGAGACTTGGTCGCTGCCTGTTCTGAGTCGCGGGCTGCTGTACGTCGTCCAGCACAGCAAGGACGTGCTGCGAAACCAGGGGCCGCGTTTGCTTTGTTACGACTTACGGGAGTAGCGTAGAGGTATGGACAAACGGTTAGCAAAGCGGCATAAACGGCAGGTGGCGCGGGCGCTCGCGAATGTGAAAGTGTCCGAACCCGACGTTCGAACGCAAGAGGAAATTGAGGCCGCGCGTCAGGCGAGCATGGCGAATTCCGGGATCTCGTCGCCGGGCAAAGTATCCGCGCCGGCTGGGCCTACGCGGAAGGCCGGAGCGGGCACGGGAAGCGCCGCGCGGACCGACGCCGGGTAAATGACTTGGCGCGGATATCATGAGGCGACGAAGCACACGCCGGAGCGTCTGCGAAGGTCCGCTTATGAGCTCGATTGGGCCAACATGCCGAATCCGTTCCGGCACTACGAGGGAGTTCCGGTCCTCGATTTGCCAGCGGATCCGCCGTCGCCGGATGTAGCGGCCTGGGATGTGTTGCGTGGACGTCTGGGATATACCGATGCGCCCGATGGCGCGGCGTTTCTTTCCCAGTTACTGTTTTACTCGGCGGCGATCAGCGCGTCAAAACTGGCTCCGTCCACCGGTGGTCACTATGCGTTGCGGGTGAATCCGTCGTCCGGAAACTTGCATCCCACCGAGTTTCACTTCACCACGCGCGGGCTGGCCGGGTGGCCGGATGGTTTGTATCACTACCGGCCTTCGCAGCACATGGCGGAGCAGCGCGGTCGCGGCGATTTTGGGTTCGATGGGGCGGTGGTTTTCGTGTTGACGACGATTGCGTGGCGGGAGGCTTGGAAGTATCGGGACCGGGCATACCGCTATTGTCTGCACGATATCGGGCACGCGTGGCAGGCTCTGGAATTGGCCGCGCGGGCGATGGGTTGTACGTGTGAGGCGGTAGGTTCGTTTGAGGATGCGGAACTCACTAATCGCCTGGCGCTGGCTGAGGATGAATGGCCGATGCTGATGATGACATTGCGCGGCGCTGCGATACCGGCGGCGGTTCCCGGCAGACCCGAAAGGGAATGGCTCGGCGGAACGCCGAACGTGTTATCGGACGTGCCGCTGGTGCCCGCCCGCATCTATCACATTCACGCCGCCACCAGCGGGATCGGCGCCGAGTGGCGAATGGACCGGCCCTTCTCCGATGTACCGCCATCCGGCGGTCGCAGCTTTGGCGAAGTGGCGCGGATGCGGCGTTCGGCGCTGGACTTCGTGGGCGGGGCCAATGAGATGACGATGGCGCAGTTGCTGGCGTTGTTAGCCGTCGCTCGCGCGCCGCTTTTGACTCTCTACCTTTATGTGCATCGCGTGGCGGGACTGGCGCCGGGCTTATATCGATACCTCGACGAGTTAGAGTTGATTCGCGCGGGCGATCAGCGGGTCGCCGCCGCCGGGCTTAGCCTCGGCCAGGATTTAGCCGGCAATGCGTGCGTGGCTATTTCGATGATCGCGGATTTAGACAGCGCGGCTTCGCAATATGGCGATCGCGGCTATCGGTACGCTCACTTCGAAGCCGGCGCGCTAGGCCATCGTCTATACATTGCGGCCGAAGCCGTGGGACTGGGCGCGACCGGAATCGGCGCGTTCTTCGATGACCGCGTTCACTCGTATCTCAGCATCGAAACGGGACAAGTCATCTACCACTTTGCGATCGGCTATCCGGTTCCCGATCCGCGGCTGGAACCGTGAACAAGATGCTGGGAATACTGGTTCACGGGGACAATCACTTCGTCGTCGCGGGGCCGCGCCCGGACTGCCAGAAGGCGCTCGCTTTGATTCGGCAGTGGACGGTCATTCAAATTGGTGGAACAGACCGCATTCCTGGGTGGGAGATCCGCACGAAGGCCTTCCGTGAGAATTTGGAGTGGGCGGTCGTGGTGCGTGGCGAATCGGAGCAATCACAGGCCGTCGTCGAACTGCTAGCCGAGTTGGCGGCACGCGGAATCGTCATTCAAGAGTGTTAGCGGACCAGAGCCCGGCGGAAGCGCCCACCCACTCCATATTTTTATTGTGGTCCACGCCCATCATCTTGCCGCGGCCCAGGCGGATCAGCGTCGCCACGGCGTGCAGTTCATCCAGCCAGATGAACATCACGCGAATCTCAGCTTGCGTGGGCCCGGCCGGTGTTTGGATTAACGGCGTAAATCGGCAGCGCCGTTGCAGAATCCAATGAGCCCGTTCGCCCACGGGAATCGCTTCCAGTTCTTCGCGCCGGGGTCCCACACTGACGCCCAAGCCGGCGAATGAGTACAGCGGCTTCAACACCCAATCGTCAAGGTCCATCGGCCACTCCGGCAACCGATCCAGGAAATGAGTGGCTGGGACACAAGGATGGTTCAAAAACGGCAGTGAAAACTTGCTGATGCGGAAGTAGTAATTCGGATGACCGGCCCATTCTACATCGAGATCGTCTGTCCACGCAAAGCCCGGCTGAACGCCGCGCCGGACTTGCTCATCGGTGATGGCGCGGTTGTAAATCCGGTGGATCGGGACTTCGATTCCATCGCGGTCGTAGAAGAGTTTCTTGCCCCGCTGGCGCACCCGCGCGACGCAAACCGGGCGCACGCCGAACCTGTCTTCAGTCACATGAAAGTCGCATAGTGTCTTTTGGTTTTCCGGGTCAATCTCCAGCAAGATTACGTTTTCCGGAGCTTGGCGGCCCAGCAGCGCGGAGCCCAGAACCGCGTCGTAATTGGGGAACCCCGCATGCTCCAAGCCATATACTTCACAATAGGTTTCGGTCAACAGCGATTGAAAGGCGTAGAGGGAAGGGAAGCCCTGGATCTCCACGAGCCTCGGCTCCACGCGCCCGTCCGCCTGTTGCACTAGTCCAAAATCCGCCTGAATGAAAAGCGGCTTCGGATCCTCATTGGGGACTCGAAACTCTGGCGGAATGGCTTTGGTTGAGAACTCCCGGTATGCCGGGGTCTGCAATTGTTCAATCAACTCGCGGCCGGATTCGATCAACTTCCGCAGCAACTCCGCCAGCAGAAAACAGGGAGTTTCGGCAATGCGAAAAGGTACCGTTGTGCGACTCCGGACGTTAAGCCGACGCCCCAGTTCTGCATAGGATCCGGGTGTCCATTGCGCCAGAAAGTCCCGGCGTAATTCCGCAATCACGCCGTCACCAGAAAGCGGCCATTCTCCATGATCCGCATCTCATCCAGCCAGATACTGAACGCCCGCCCAACAACATCGATATGTGTCTTCGACACCCATTGCGCGCCGGTGTGGTCGCCATACGGATGGCCAAAGGCGATGTGCATCCCGGGGATTTTCTCGTCCTGCAAAATGTTGCCGATCACGTCATGAACGCCGATATTCGTGCCAATGGCGAACTCGCCGACGCGGTCGCTATTTTCGTCGGTGTGCGTGTATTCCCAAAACTCCCGCGCCAACTCTTTATTGGTACAGTCCACTGCCTGCAGCCGGTTAGCCCGCACCGTGATCGTCAGCGGCGTCTGCTTCAAATCTCCATATTTCGCGCACAGATAGTCGCCCACAACGCCATCGACAACGTAGACGCCGTTCACCTCTCCCGGCGTCGTCCACACCTCACCTCCGGGCAGATTTCCCCATGTGTTCGGGCTGATAATGCCGGACGTTTTCAACCATTGATACTCCGGCGTCATTTGCGCTTCAATGCGCGTGCCGGCGGGCGTTGTCGCCACCACCACTTTCGCTTGACGAGCCATTTCCAGGAGCTTCAAGCTCAGCCGGTCCACCGCGTCATAGTCGGCCCTCATGCCGTGTTTCATGATCTCCGGCGTGATGTTGACCATGTGCGCGTGTCGAATCTTGCGGCGGTTCACCACCTCGGTCATGCGAATACGGCTGGGCAGTTCGCCCGTCTTCGCCTGCGCGCAAAAAATGCTGACGGAAGCTGTTTCCAGGTCGTCCATTATCACGCGCGGCATATCGGCCAGCGGCCGCTCGCCCTCCTGCTCCAAGACCCACACACGATGGTCGGCGCGCAACGTCCGAAGCTCGTGTCGAAGGGCGGCGGCGATCGGCGCGCTCTCGTCATCGGTAATGACCGTTACCCGCTCGCCGGGTTGCACGCCAAGGCAAACGCGAACCGCATTTCTGGCGCCGGTCAGAAACTCGGAATCGAATGAAATGTCGGCTAGCATCAGGCCGCTTCCATCGGGCCCGGCGCCCCCACTTCACGCTTGGTCTCGCTCACAATATAGTCGACCACTTTGACCAAATCGCCCGTCTCGCGCCACACCCGTAATTGCCGGTCCGCGCCCGTTCCTTCATCCATCAAACGCCGCAAATAATTGATCTCGTCCCGGCTGCCCAGTTCGTCGACAACGTCATCAATGAATTCCAGATACTCCTCCAGCAACTGCCGCATCGGCACTTCGATGCGCTTGCCGAAGTCGATCAATTTGCCATCGAGCCCGTAACGGGCGGCGCGCCATTTGTTCTCCATGATCAGCGCCCGCCGGTACATGCGGAAGCTCTGGTTTTGCGCGTGCAACTTGTATAGCTTGGCCACCGTGGCCTGAATCAGCGCGGCCAACGCGATGGTCTCGTCGGCGCGCATTGGCAGATCGCAAACGCGGAACTCAATCGTCGGAAAAGTGGGATGCAGCCGGATGTCCCACCAGATGCGCTTGGCGTTATCGATGCAGCCGGTGGAGATGAGTAAATTGATGAAGTTCGTGTACTCGCTGTAGCTGGGGAAATACTCCGGCACGTTCGTCCGCGGAAACTTGTCGAACACCTTGCAACGATAGCTCTTCAATCCGGTTTCCATGCCGCGCCAGAATGGGGAATTCGTCGATAACGCCAGTAAATGCGGCACAAAATAGCGGGCCGCGTTCATGAGGTGAATGGCGGTTTCCGGATCCTCCACGCCAACGTGCACATGAAGGCCAAAGATAAGATTTGATCTCGCCACCATCTGCATATCTTCGACAATCGCATCGTAGCGCGCGTCGGGGTAGATGTCCTGGGCCCGCCAATCGGCGAAGGGATGCGTGGCCGCCGCCGCCAGAAACAAGTTATTCTTTTGCGCCAGATCGATGATATTGGCGCGTATCAACTTCACTTCCCCCGCCGCCTCCTTGATGTCGCGGCAGACTGTGGTGCCCACTTCGATTACCGACTGGTGCATCTCCGGCTTCACGCGTTCCTTCAGCAGCCGCTGACCCTGTGAAATGAGCTCATTGGAAATGTGGGAGCGCAAGTCCCGCGTCTGCGGATCAATCGTCTGGAACTCTTCTTCAATGCCGAGCGTGAATGAGGGTTTCATACGCCTTGTAGATACCGCGACCAATGATACTCGGCATTGCCCTGCCTGACGGCCAAGGCCCGGGAAACAGCCATATCCGCCACCGCGTTGACGACCCAACTGAAGTTATTCGCGCCCACCGATTGCAAGTCCGCGTCCGGCGCCGGATTCAGAAAATCGATAGCATATGGAATCCCGTCTTCCACCGCGAATTCCACCGTATTCAGGTCGTAGCCGAGCGCGCGGCACAGCAGCAGCGCGTCCTTCTCCACGCGTTCGAGCAGCGCCGCGTCATAGGCCGGCGGGTTGAGCACGTATCTATGCGCATGCGGCTGGCGAGGGTCATAGGGCATGGTGCGAACCTGCTCGCGCCCGATGACATAACACCGGAAATACTCTTTGAAATTGACCTCCGCCTGCAACACCATCCCGAGCGTCCCGGTGGCATTGTACGCAGAGAAAAACTGATCCTGATTGTCCACTTTGTAGACATGCTTCCAGCCGCCGCCCAAGTGCGGCTTCAGGAAAGCGGGGAAGCCGATATAGTCGAAAATCTCCTGCCAGTTAAGCGGATACATCAGGTTCCGCATCGATTGCGATGTGGTGCCTACGGGGTGTTCCCGATGCGGCAGCATGACTGTGGCCGGTACCGCCACGCCCAACTTGGAGGCCAGGGAGTAATTGAAAAACTTGTCGTCGGCGGACCACCAGAAGGGATTGTTAATGACCTGGCAGCCATGCAGGGCCTCGTTCTTCAGCCAGGCGCGATAGAACGGAATATCGTGAGAAATGCGGTCGATGATGACGTCGTAACCGGACGGCTCAGCCATCAGCACGCCGCCGATCATTGCGTGTTCCGCGCGGACGATCGGCAAGTTCCTCGCATTGATGCGATCGACAAGAGCGGCGGGAAACGAGTTTTCCATTCCATAGATGATTCCGATCCGCTTCATGGCTTGCCCCCTATTTTCCGAAGAATTTCACGGCCATCTGTTCCCACCACGGCCAATCATGCCCGGCGCCGCTCCAAATGTCCAAGTTGTGCGGAATATTCTTTCGCTGGAGTATGTCGCTCAGGCGCTGGTTCTCCACCAGGCAAATGTCCGATTCGCCGGCGGCAAGAACGATGCGCATCCGGCGGAACTCGTTCAGCAGGTTGTCGTCGTCGATACGGGGCAGGAAATCCGGCGGGCAGTGAAAGTAACAGTCCTGATCGTAGTAACCGTCGACGAACTGATGGATGTCGAAGGCGCCGCCGAATGAAACCAGACCGTCGACTAAATGCGGGTGCCGGAGGGTGAAATTGGCGGCGTGATACCCGCCGAAACTGCAACCGGTTACGGTCACGCGCGGGGACGGGTTGCGCTCCCGAATAAACGGCAGCGCTTCCTGAAGCAGATATTGTTCGTACTGCATATGGCGATCCACGCGGGCGCGTGGCGATACAGCCTTGTTGTACCAACTCTCGGAATCCACGCTGTCCACGCAAAACGCCTGCAATTCACCGGATTCGTATCTGTCGCCCACGATCCCGATCATGTTGCGATTCTCGTAATCGAAGAATCGTCCCATCGACGTCGGAAGGACTAAAATGGGTGAGCCGCCGTGGCCGAATTGGAGCAGTTCCATCTGTCGATCAAGGGCCGGACTGTACCAGGAATGGTATTCACGATGCATACAAAGGGCTATGGTTCGATTATCCTATAAGTCGTGCTTGCGGCTTGGCTGTGGTTAATCGTTTCCTGCGCAATCTTTGCGCAGGCGTCGCTCAGTGGAACCGTTGTCAATGCAGTGACCGGAGATCCGGTGAAGCGCGTGGCGGTAACGCTAAACGGTGCTAGTGCGCATGATTCTCCGGCCACTCTATCGGACGGGACGGGAAAGTTCTTCTTCGCGGCTGTCACGCCGGGCCGCTACCGTTCGACGGCAGAAAAAGCGCCGTTCCTCCGATGGGCGCATGGTCAACGGAAGCCGCTGGCGGCCGGTACCTCGCTGGAACTGGCCAGCGGCGAACAGCGAACCGGCATTGCCATTCGCCTCGTGCCAGGAGCGGCGATTTCCGGACGCGTGACCGATGAAGACAGCAAATCCGCCGTCGGCGCGCAGGTCACGTTGCTCCGGGTTACTTATTTGAACGGCCGCCGCCAACTCGGCGCCGTGGCCCACGCGGCGGTAGATGACCGGGATGAGTACCGGCTGCATTCCATTCCGCCCGGCCGCTTCCTCCTGCGCGCCAACTTTGAGCGGTTCTTCCTGCCTGCTCGAGTGTCTCAAAAGTATCTGGGCAGCTATCATCCGGCGGCGGACCTGCCGGACCGGGCGACGTGGTTGACTGGTGTGGCGGCCGCCGAGTTAACCGCTGTAGATGTTACGCTGCGGCCGACCGCGGCACACCGGATTGCCGGGACGGTAGTGGACGCCAACACCGGCCAGGCGGTGCGGGATGCCATTGTAATGTTGTCGGCAACGACCGGCGATGAAGGCCCCGGACGCGGATTCGTCCGGAACGAATTGGGTACGTTTACAGTCCCCGCAATACCTCCTGGGAGTTACACGATAACGGCCACGCGCAGCGTCGCCGGGCAACTGGCATATGGCCGCACGGTCGTGGATGTGTCGCGGGATATCGACAATTTGCGCGTGGGGATGGAGCCGGGCTTGCGCGTGGAAGGCCGCGTGCGAATGGAAGGCGATGGGAGTGTTGATCTAAGCAAGGCCACTGTTGCTTTAGAATCAAATGAGTTATTGACTTTCGGGGGCCGGAGTCCGATCGACGCCGACGGCGCGTTTGCGATTGGCCCAATGGCCTCCGCGATCGTTGTCCCGCAAGTGATGAACCTGGAAAGCGTCTTTCTCCGCGAAGTCCGCGTCAATGAGCGGCCGGTGGAGTTCATCGATTTGACTGCCCTTTCCTGCACCGTTCGATTGGACCTGGTCATGTCGGGCGACGGCGCCGTCATTGAAGGCGGCGTTGGGAATGCAGTTGGCGCTATTGTCGTGTTGGAACCGCAATCCGCGGCGAACTTTCGCCGGTCGCGCTACCGCGCAACGAAGAGCGATCAGGCTGGCAAGTTCAAGCTGATCGGGATTGCTCCCGGGGATTACCGCCTCTATGCGTTTGAGGATATCGACGACGGCGCCTGGCTTGATTCAAACTACATGGGTACCTTCTCCGCCAAAGGGGAACTGGTTAAAGTGTCCGGGAAGGAAACTCGATCAATTGGTTTGACGATGATCGCTGGCGGCCAGTGATGCGCGCCGGCGAGTTGAAAGAAATTGCGCTGAACTGCGGCTTCGACCTAGCCGGAATCGCCGCCGCCGGACCGCTGCCCGAAGCCGATCACTATTTCGATTGGGTCCGCCGCGGCATGGCCGGAAGAATGGACTATCTAACCGATCATCGCGCCGAAAAGCGCCGCGATCCGCGGTTGTTGCTCACATCCGCTCGAAGTGTTCTGGTCGTCGGCCAGTTATATAACTCCCCCGCGCCATATTCCACCGAATTGAATGATACAACGCTCGGCTGGATAAGCCGTTATGCCTGGGGTGACGACTACCACAATGTTATGCGCGCCCGCCTTGAAGAAGTAGATCGGCAACTCCGCGCCCGAATCAATTGCAAAACGAAAATTTGCATCGACACCGCGCCCATTCTTGAGCGTCCGCTCGCCCGCGCGGCCGGCCTTGGCTGGATCGGCAAGAATACTTGCCTGATCAATCAGGAAAAGGGCTCCTGGTTCTTCCTCGGCGAACTGCTGACATCGCTCGAACTCGAATCGGACGCGCCTCCTCCGGATCGCTGCGGCACCTGTGTCCGCTGCATCGACGCCTGCCCCACTGACGCGATCGTGCCCACGGGACACGCCGCCCCGGCCTGGGAACTCGACGCGCGTCTCTGCATCGCCTATCTGAATATTGAACTCAAAGGCGATATTCCCGAAGCCCAGCGCCCGGGCCTGAGCCGCCACGTTTTCGGCTGCGATATCTGTCAGGACGTCTGCCCGTGGAACAGCCGTGCCGCCGTCACTTTCGAAGACCCTTGGCAACCCCGGCAATCAGCGCCGCCCCTCATTGAACTCGCCGCGCTCAGCGCCGGGGAGTTCCGCGCGCTCTTCGGCGGATCGCCCGTCGAACGCACGAAATATCGGGGATTTCTCCGCAATGTCGCTGTCGCGATGGGCAACGCCGGTCTACCGATTTTCCGTGCGCCACTGGAAAAACTGGCCGCTATGGACGATGCCGTGGTCGCCTCGCACGCCCAATGGGCCATCCGCCAACTAGAATCGAATACAGAATGCGCCTGATTCTCCTTGCCGCGCTTGTCTGCCAAATGCAGGCCGCAATCCCGCCCGTGAGTAAGGGCTTCGACCATTTTTATAACCTCGAGTACGAGCAAGCCATCGCGGAGTTCATGAAGGAAATTCGCGACAGGCCGAACGACCCTTTCAGTTACACCCATCTGGCCCAGGCGCTGCTCTATCGGGAGATGTTCAACGCCGGCGCGCTGGAAACGGAACTCGTCTCCGGCAGCAACGTCTCACTCTCCCGAACGAAAATACTCGCCTCCGCGACCGAGCAAAGGCGCTTCGATGACGCCATTTCCAAAGCGATCACTCTCAGCCAAACCCGGGTCGCCGCAAATAGCCGGGACACCGACGCCCTTTACGCCCTCGGCGTAGCGCATAGTCTGCGATCGAATTACAACTTTCTTGTCCGTAAGATATGGCGGGATTCGCTTCGCGAGTTCACCCAATCCCGAAAAGTGCATCAGCAGGCCTTGCAAATCAAACCCGATTTTGTCGACGCGCGTTTTGTAAGTGGCGTCCATGATTATATTGTCGGATCGCTCCCGTTTGCCCTGAAAATCGCCGGTTTCCTGATTGGCTTTCGTGGTGACAAAGACGGCGGAATCCGCACCGTCGAACATGTGGCCGCCGAAGGAAAGAGCAGCCGGATCGACGCTATGATTCTCCTCGCCGTCGCCTATCGCCGCGAGCGTCACGCGGAGAAGGCCGTTCCTTTACTCAAACAGCTAATTGAGATGTTTCCCCGTAACTATTTGTATCGGCTCGAGATGGTCCAGATGTACGCCGATCTTGGCAGAAAGGACGACGCGCTGGCCGTGCTGCAATTGATGGATGCGAATAAGTCGACGCCCGCCGGTAAGATCTACCACTCACGCGGTAACCTGCTGTTCTGGTACAGGGACTACCCCGTGGCCATCGCCAATCTCCAGCGGGTAACCGCCGCCGCGGGTTTGAACACCCAGGTAAATTCCTGGCTCCGCCTTGGCCAATGTTACGACGTTACCGGTCGCCGGGCGGAGGCCTTGCGCACGTACCGACTGGCGATCGACGGCGCCCCCGATAGCGACGCCGCTCGCGAGGCCCGCCGCTATCTCAGCGCTCCGTATAGACGGAGTTAGTCTCACTTGCGCTATTTTAGGAAGTATGTGCTCCTCTCTTCGGGTCCCGCTACTGGTGGCGGCTACCCTTTTGCTGGGGCAAGTGAGTTCGGGCCAAGTCCCTGAGCCGGAGGTCTACTCGCCCCTCGGAAAGTCATTTCCCGCAAGGCCCGACGTGACCCGAGGTATTGAGAAAGCCGATCTGGCGCTCAGCAAAGGCCCCGCTTCCGCAGAACTTCTTCTCGCCGCCGCGCGCGCCCGCGATACGATTTTGCGCTTCAGCGAGTCCATCCCGCTTTACACACGCGGGATGGACGACTATCCCGGTGATGTCCGTTTTCCCCGCTTTCGCGGACACCGTTTCATTTCCACCCGGAAATTTGACTCTGCCATTGCCGATCTTAAGAAGGCCATCGAACTCGCGCCGGCCAGTTTCGATGTGAGTTACCATTTGGCGCTGGCTTACTTCCTGCGCGGAGATTACAATCACGCCGCCCGTGAGTATCAACGCTGCCTTTCAATGGCCGCTCTTCCGAAGCCGCAATTCATGAAAGGTATGCCCATCGATTGGCGGCCCTGCCACGGGATGGACGACGATACCCGTGTCGCCGTGACGGAATGGGCCTGGCGCGCGCTCCGCCGTGCCGCCAAACCCGACGAAGCCGCGAAACTGCTCGCCGCGATTCATCCGCAAATAGCCGTGAAAGAGAATATGTCCTATCACCGCACCCTACTTCTCTATAAGGGATTGCGCACGGAGGAGGAAACATTAGCGCCTCCCCTTGATGGCAACGCGGCTCCGACTATTGGCTACGGCGTGGGACTCTGGCACTGGCTGGATGGCCGTAAAGCGCAAGCCTGCCAAGCATGGGAAGTCGTCGTCTCCGGCGACAATTGGGCGGCCTTCGGCTTCATCGCCGCCGAATCAGAACTGGCCCGCGGCGCTTGTAAATCGTCCAAGAAACGTTAACTTTCTTCGAATGCCGCGCGCATCCGCCGGTAAGTCACCGTCATTTCCTCGATATGTACCCGCGTTTCGCCAATGACGCTCATGAAGTTAGCGTCCCCCGGCCAACGCGGTACTAAGTGGAGGTGTATATGCCCCGCTACGCCGGCCCCCGCGCACTCCCCGAGATTCATGCCGATATTGATTCCCGGCGGCCCGTAAAGTTCGCGCAGGATCCGTTCCGTCCGCTGCGCCAACTGCATCATCTCCCGCGCCGTTTCATTGCTCGCCGCCGCCAGGGAATCGACGTGTTCATACGGCACGATCATCACATGTCCATTCGTGTAAGGATACAGGTTCAGGACGATGTAATTGAACTCTCCCCGAAATACCACCAATGACTCCGGAAGATCCGCCGCCGCCTTTTCACAAAAAACGCAGCCGCCCATGGGGGCGGCTTTCGTAACATATTGATAACGCCAAGGACTTGAGAGATGGTCCATGAGCTGAGGTCTATTCGGCGTCGTCGCCGTCCTCTACGTCAGGTCCGTGATCTTCGCCGCCGTTCACGAGATCTTTCAGTTCTTTGCTGGGCTTAAAGTACGGAATACGCTTCGCCGGCACTTCAACGCGCGTTCCCGTCTTCGGGTTTCGTCCCACTCGCGGCTGGCGTTGCCGCGTGCGGAAACTCCCGAAGCCTCGAATCTCAATCTTGTCGCCTTCGCGCAAGCTCCGGACGACACTGTCAAAGATAGCCTCAACGATAACTTCGGAATCCTTTCGCGTCATCTCCGTTACCTTAGAGACCTCTTCGATCAGATCTGCCTTTGTCATTCCCATTCCTCTCCGTCCCTTACTCGCCGGCTTCGGCCGGAACGGCCGAAGCCGCGATTTCCGTGTCTGCTCTTCGCGCCTGCGCCGCGGTCCCGGACTCCGTCCGCGCCGCCTCTTCCGTCGCCGTCGTTACCGCCGCCGCCTGTTTCTGATACTCCGCCATTCGCTGCCGCTCTTCGTCCACGATCGCGGCCTTAAAGCTTAACCCGATCTTCTTCTCCGCCGCGTTCAATCGAATTATCTTAAACGCATGCTCTTCCCCGACCGGTAGGGCGGGCTTCGCCTTGCCCGTGTTACCCACGATCTCCGACGAATGGCACAACGCTTCCACCCCCGGCGCCACTTCCACAAATACGCCGAACGTCGCCGACCGGCATACTTTTCCTCGAACCGTATCGCCCGTCGCGTGCGAGGCAAAAAACGACTCCCATTGGTCCGGTTGCAATTGCTTCACGCCCAGTGACAATCGCCGCGTCGGCGCGTCGATGTTAAGTATCACCGCCTGCACCACTTGACCCTTCTTCAGAACTTCCGACGGGTGTTTAATATGCTTTGTCCACGATAGGTCGGAGACATGCACCAGCCCGTCAATTCCCTCTTCGATCTCGATAAACGCGCCAAATTCGGAGAGTTTCCGCACCCGGCCTTCCACCACGCTGCCAATCGAATATCGCGACTCCACCGTCGTCCACGGGTCGTCTTCCAACTGCTTGATACCCAGCGACACGCGCCGGTCCCGCGGCTTAATATCGAGAATCACACTCTCCACCGTATCGCCCACTTTGACGACTTTCGACGGATGCTTCATGCGCCGCGACCAGGTCATTTCGGAGATATGAATCAGCCCTTCCACGCCCGCCTCCAACTCCACAAAAGAGCCGTAGTCGGTAATCGAAACAACCCGTCCAATGACTTTTAATCCAATTTGATAACGGGCATGTACCGACTCCCACGGATCCGGCGCCATCTGCTTCATTCCCAGCGAAATTCGCTCTTTGTCTTTATCGAATTTCAATACGCGAAGCGATAACTCCTGGCCCACCTGGACCAGTTCCGAAGGATGCGTAACACGCCCATAACTCATGTCGCTTACATGCAGCAATCCGTCAATGCCGCCCAGGTCGATAAACGCGCCATAATCCGTCAGGTTCTTGACAATCCCCTGAATGATCGACCCCTCCGCCACCGTTTCCAATAGTGCCGACTTCCGGTCCGTAACTTCGGTTTCCAGCGCCGCCTTTCGGCTCACCACCACATTTCCCCGCCGCCGGTTCAGCTTCAGAATCCGAATTGGAATGTGCTGCCCCACCAGCGAATCCAGATTGTAGACCGGCCGCACGTCCACCTGCGAACCGGGCATAAACGCTTCCACCCCCACATCTACCATCAGGCCGCCTTTGGTCCTCCCCGTGATATGACCACTTACCAGCAAGTTGTCGCGAAACGCCTGTTCCAGCGTGTCCCAGCACTTCGTATTCTGCGCCTTGCGGTGGGAGAGCGGAACGTAGCCTTCCGGCGTCAGGGTTCCTCCCTTCTCCACCATTACTTCAATGGTGTCACCGACATTCACCGCCGCCTTGCCGTCCACCACCGGAATCTGGTCAATCGGCACTACGCCTTCGGATTTGTATCCAAAGTCCACGATTACTTCGGTCCCCGTAACTTTCAGTACGTAACCCTGAAGCACTTCCCCTTCCGCCGGCGGCGCAAAGTGGCTGTAATCCTCCAGCATCTCCTCCGACATCATTTCTTCGTTGAAATAATCGTCCTGCGTCGCGTCCGCGTCGTCGGGAGATGGCGGCCCGGGAAGTCCCGGCCGGCCATGCGCGGGTTCCACTAGGTGCCCCGGCGCCGGAACATTCTTGGGGGGCGGTTCCGCCGCAATTGCTTCGTCCGGGGACGGATATTCGGGATTATTTCCCATTGCCTGTTCTCCGTGCACGGCGAAGGGATTCCATTCAATCCCGAGGAACGCTCAACCCCGATGCCGGCCGCAAAAAAATTCGCTCCTACAACGAGCAGAAAGAACTTCCAACCTACCTGAAAACTATAGCGGATTCAACGAGATGTGTCAACGGTCCTGCCCTGCGGAATCGTAGGGGGGTCTTGCGGCGGGCAGGTGAGTTGTGATGGAATCGCGCTCTATGCAGATTCGACGACGAGCGGCTTTTCGGCAACTGGCGGGGATATTTGGGTCGGCGCCATTTGCGGCGTTGGCGCAGGAGACGGGCGTGATGGACCCGGTGAATGTGTTCGACTTCGCGGCGCTGGCGAAAAAGAAATTGGACCCCGCGGCTTGGGATTATTTGGAGGGAGGCAGCGAAGACGAACAGGCGCTGCATGACAACCGGGAAGGGTTTAAGCGCATCATCATTCGGCCGCGGGTGCTGGTGGATACGCACAGGATCGACACGTCGCTGACGCTGCTGGGGATGAAGCTGAACTATCCGATTCTGTTCGATCCGGCGGGCGGGAAGAACTGCTTCTTTCCGAATGGCGAGTTGGAGGTTTCGCGGGCGGCGGGGAAGTCGAAGACGATGCACATTACCAATGGCGGCATTGAGGCGACACTACAGGAAGGGACGGCGGCCGAGAATTGGTGGCAGTTGACAACGGGCGGATTATTGACGAACAAGGCGCAAACACGGTCGTTTGTGCGGCGGATTGAAGCGCAAGGCTGCAAGGGAATTTGCTTCACAGTCGACATCATGCACATCTCGCAACGGGAGCGGGAGATACATAACAAGCTGGAGCGTTCGTGGTGCGAGACGGGATTGCCGAAGCGGGATGCGGCCGGGAAATTACCGGTGGCGAAGACGCCGTGGAAGGCGGGAGTGCTGCCCGCGAAAGCTTCACCGCTGCCGACCTGGGAGACGCTGGCGGAGCTATGCACGGTGACTTCGCTGCCGGTGATCGTTAAGGGCATTATGACGGGGGAGGATGGCGACCGGTGCGTGCAGAACGGGGCGAAGGCCTGCATCGTTTCCAATCACGGGGCGCGGCAGCAGGACAGTGTTGGCGGGACTATTGAGGCGTTGCCGGAAGTGGTCCGGGCCGTCAATGGGCGCATTCCAGTGTTGATGGACGGCGGCATTCGCCGGGGTACGGATGTGTTGAAAGCGTTGGCGCTGGGGGCGACGGCGGTGTGCATTGCGCGGCCCTATTTATATGGCATGGCGAGTTTCGGGCAGGCGGGCGTGGAGCGCGTGATTCATCTGCTGCATACGGAACTGGCTTTGAATATGGGTCTGGCCGGTGTGCCGAATTTGCGATCAATCGATAAGAGTTTGGTGCGGATTCGGGGTTCTATAGGGTAATCCAGCGGTTCTCGCGCGCGGACTGGAAGGCGGCGTCAATCGTTTGCATGTTGCCTTTCGCCGATTCAAGGGAAACAGGGACGGGGCGTTCTCCGCGGACGGCCGCAGTGAAGGCTTCGCCTTCGATCAAGTATTGGTCGCAGATATCGAAGGTTTGGGCTACGGGGCCTGCGCCGCTATCGATGAATACTTGAGTGGGCTTGTCGGGTGGGGCGTTGAAAGGGATCTCGATTTCGATGCGGCCTTTGGTTCCGTGGAAATGCATGCGCTGGTAGGGGTTTATTTGCGTGCTGCAGGTGAACTGGCAGTGGACGTCGCCGTAGTCGAGGACGACGGAAGAGAGGCGGTCGGTTAGAAATTCGGGATCGTGTTCGATTTGGGCGCAGGCGCGGATGGGGTTTCGGCCCATGATGAAACGCGAGGTGAAGATGGGGTAGCAGCCAATATCCATCATGGCTCCGCCGCCGATATCGGCTTGGTTGCGGATGTTGTTTGGGTCGACATTGTTGTAGCTGAAGAAGCCCTGGATAGCGCGGAGTTGTCCGATTTTTCCTTCTTCGATGGCGGCTTTGGTCCAGAGCCATTGGGGGTGAGTGGCGACCATGAAAGCTTCACCGATGACGACCCTGTTGGCATCGCGGGCGGCAATCAGTCGATCGACTTCGGCGGCGTTCATGGCAAGCGGTTTTTCGCACAGCACGTGTTTCCCGGCTTGCGCCGCGCGGATGGACCAGGGGACATGAAGGTGATTCGGGAGCGGGTTGTAGATGATGTCAATGGTGGGATCGGCTAACAGTTCTTCGTAGGAACCGTAGGCGGCGGGGATCCCGAAAGTGGCGGCGTGGGTTTTGGCGGCGGCGATGTCGCGGGAAGCGATGGCGGCGACTTCGAGCGATGGGGCGCGAAGCAGGGCGGGGATGACTTTGGTACGGGCGAATTTGGAGGAGCTCAAGATTCCCCAGCGGAGACGGGTGGGCATGGAGAACAGGATCGCAGATTCCACCGGGGCAAAAGAAATACTCCGGGAGCGAGTTAACGGAATCGGAAAGAGCATGAGGAATCTAGTCATCGTATTGGGTGACCAGCTTAACGAGGATTCCGGGGTCTACGACGGGTTCGACCGCACGAAAGACGCAATTTGGATGGCGGAAGTGGCGGAGGAGTCGACGCACGTCTGGTCGCACAAGGCCCGAATTGCGCTGTTTCTGAGTGCGATGCGGCACTACGAGCAGCGCATGACGCTTCTGGGGCGCTGCGTGTTTTATCGAAGCCTGGATGACCGGACAAACACGCATTCGCTGCGGACGGAACTGCTGCGGTCGATTGCGCAGTTTCAGCCTGCAGCCCTGGTGATGGCGGAGCCTGGGGACTACCGGGTTCGGGCGTCGTTGGTGGCGGCCGCGGAGAAGGCGGGGGTGCCGCTGGAGATTCGGACAGACCGGCATTTCCTGTCTACGGTGGACGACTTCCGGGTACATGCGGATGGGCGGAAGCAGTTGCGGATGGAGTATTTTTATCGGGAGATGCGGCGGCGTTACGGGATTTTGATGGACGCCGATCAGCCGGTGGGCGGGGAGTGGAATCTGGATAAAGAGAACCGGGGCAGCTTTGGGGCGGACGGCCCCGTTGGCGTGCCAGCGCCCGTTACGTTTAAGCCGGACCGAACGACGCTGGCGGTGATGGAGGTAGTGGAGTCGCGGTTTGCGCGCCATCCGGGTTTGTTGACGGGGTTTGACTGGCCGGTGACACCGGATGAAGCAGAGGCGGCGCTTCAGGATTTCATTGCGAACAGGCTGCCCTGGTTCGGCGCTTATCAGGACGCGATGTGGACAGAGGAGCCGTGGCTGTTTCATTCGCGGCTGGCGGCGGCGCTGAATTTGAAGCTGCTCGACCCCCGAAATGTGATTGCCGCGGCGGAAGCGGCGTATCGAACGGGGGCGGCGCCGTTGGCGGCTGTTGAAGGATTCATCCGGCAGATACTCGGATGGCGCGAATATGTGCGGGGCATTTACTGGACACAGATGCCGGAATATTTGGCGCGGAATGAATTGCGGGCGGCCAATCCGCTGCCCCGTTTTTTCTGGACCGGCGAGACGGAGATGAACTGCCTGCGTCAGGCGATCAGGCAGACTTTGGATTTCGGTTATGCGCATCACATTCAACGGCTGATGGTGACGGGGCTTTATTGCCTGCTGGCGGGGATTGACCCGAAGCAAGTGCATGAGTGGTATTTGGCGGTTTACGTGGACGCGGTGGAATGGGTGGAGTTGCCGAATACGCTGGGGATGTCGCAGTATGCCGATGGCGGCGCGATGGCGTCGAAGCCTTATGCGGCGAGCGGCAAGTACATTGACCGGATGTCGAATTACTGCAAAGGTTGTCAGTATAAGCCGGACTCGTGTCCGATGACGGTGATGTACTGGCAGTTCCTGGAGAAGCACGAAAAGAAGCTTTCCGCGAATCCGCGGATGGCGATGCAGTTGAAAAACATGAGAGGACGAAATGCGAATTCTGCTGTATAGCGGTAAGGGCGGCGTAGGCAAGACGAGTGTGGCGGCGGCGACGGGATTGCAATTGGCGCGGCAGGGGTTGAAGACGCTGGTGATGAGCGTGGACCCGGCGCACAGTTTGGCCGATTCGTTTGCGTTGAAGACTGGTTTGTTCGATGCGCGGACGGGCGATCCTTTCCCGGTGGCGGAGAACCTGGACATTCAGGAAGTGAATATTCAGTTGGAGATCAAGCGGCACTGGAAGGAGATTTCGGGCTATATCACCAGCGTGCTGCGGACGAGTGGGCTGGGGGATGTGGAAGCCGAGGAGATGGCCATTTTGCCGGGAATGGAAGAACTGAGCGCAATGATGTACGTGAATCAATATCGCCAGGGGAACACCTACGATGTGATCGTTCTGGACTGCGCGCCGACAGCGGAATCGCTGCGATTTATTTCGATGCCGACGACGCTGGGATGGTACATGAAGCATGTGTTTCCGATGGAGCGCAGGGTGCTGAATGCGGTCCGGCCGCTGGCGAACCGGCTGTCGCCGATTGAGCTTCCGCCGGATTCCTATTTTGGAAATGTGAAAGCGCTGTTTACCAAGATGGAGGGAATCGATACGATCCTGGAGGACCCGCAATTGACTAGCGTGCGGCTGGTGACGAATCCGGAGCGGATGGTGCTGCGCGAGACGCAACGGGCGTACGTTTACTTTTCATTGCACGGGTTAACGGTGGACACAATTGTGGTGAACCGGGTGCTGCCGCTGGAGGCGGACGATTCCTATTTTGGCAAGTGGCGGGACGCGCAGCAGGAGATTCTGGGGGAAATTACCACCTACTTCGACCCCGTGGCGGTACGGCAAGTGCCGATGTTTCAGGAGGAGGTAATGGGCATGGAGCGGCTGGAAAAGCTGGCCGCGGTGTTGTACGCGCCGGACGAGAATCCGGCGGTGGTGACGCGGGCCGAACGGCCGTATTCGTTTGGGCGGGAGGACGGAGCGTACGTGGTGCGGTTGGCGCTGCCGTTTGCGGCGAAGGGGGAAGTGGGATTGTTCAAGAAGGGCGATGAGCTGGTAATTGAAGTCGGGACCCTGCGGCGGCATGTGGGATTGCCGACGACGATGGCGGCATTGCAGCCGGTACGTGCTAGATTCGAAGATAAGACGTTGGTCGTTGAGTTACGGGAGGCATCGTGAGCGAGAAAAATTGTAATTGCGGTTGCATGGGCGTGGGGCCGATTGTGACCGAGTTCGCCAGGAAACTGGGGCCTTCCGAAGGGGTGAGCCAACACTTCCGGGCGGCGCGGATGGAGATTTTGAAGGGCCTGCGAGCGATGCTGGACGAGCAGATTGCGGGGATGGCGGAAGCGCCGAAGCACGGCACGAAGTTTACGGTGGACTAGCACTGGACGCGCCGAAGCCGTCATAATAGCGGCTTCATGTCCATAATCGATCCCACAAAGCTACGCAGCTACACTTGGTTCAACGGCAAGGAATACTACAACTTTTCGAGGCGCGGCAATCTGCGCTCGATGGGGTTCAGCCGGGAGATATTTTTCGGCAAGCCGGTGATTGGCATTTGCAATTCGTATAGCGAGTTGAACAACTGCAACGCGCACTTGCGGACGCTGGCGGAGGCGGTGAAACGCGGCGTGTGGGTGGCGGGCGGATTTCCGCTGGAGTTCCCGGTAATTTCGCTGGGCGAGCAGTTCATGAAGCCCACGACGATGCTGTTCCGCAACCTGATGGCGATGGATGTGGAAGAGTCGATTCGGGCGAACCCAGTCGATGCCGTGGTGCTGCTTTGCGGGTGTGACAAGACGACGCCGGCGATGCTGATGGGCGCCGCTTCAGCCGATGTGCCGGCGATTGTGGTGACGGGCGGGCCGACGCTTTCGGGCAATTATAAGAACACGCCGTTTGGTACGGGGACCGATGGGCGTAAGATTTTCGATCTGCACCGGATCGGGCAGATTGGCGTGGAGGAGTTGCAGGAGATTGAAGGCTGCATGGTGCGCAGCGCGGGGCATTGCACGGTGATGGGAACCGCGTCGACAATGGCGTCGATGGCGGAGGCGCTGGGCATGACGCTGCCGGGGAACGCGGCGATTCCGGCGGTGGATTCGCGGCGGGCGGCGTTGGCGGAGCAGTCCGGGAAGCGCGCGGTGGAAATGGTAGGCGAAGACATGCGGCCTTCGCGCGTGATGACTCGGCAGGCGTTTGAGAATGCTATGGCCGTGGATATGGCGATTGGCGGATCGACGAACGCGGTGGTGCATTTGCTGGCGATTGCGGGGCGATTGGGGCTTGGTTTGGTGTTGGATGATTTCGATGTCGTTTCGCGGAAAACGCCGTTCCTCGTGAATGTGAGGCCCAGCGGGCAGCATTTGATGGAGGACTTTTTCTACGCGGGGGGTCTGCCGGCGGTGATGCGGGAACTGCTGCCGCTGCTGCATCGGGATTGCATCACGGTGAACGGAAAGACGATTGCGGAGAACGTGGGGGCCGCGCCGTGCCATAACCGCGACGTGATTCGCGCTTTCGATCAGCCGCTGCATCCGGAGGGTGGGACCGTAATTCTGCGCGGAAATCTGGCGCCGAATGGGGCGGTGTTTAAACAGACGGCGGCGACGCCGGAGTTGTGCAAGCATACGGGCCCGGCTTATGTGTTTGAGACGTACCAGGATATGCACGATTCGATTGATTCGATGGACTTACCGGTTGACGCGAACACGGTTTTGGTGATGAAGAATGGCGGACCGAAAGGCGCGCCGGGGTTCCCGGAATGGGGGCATATTCCGATGCCGAAGGTGCTGCTCGAAAAAGGCGTTTCCGACTGCGTGCGCATTTCCGACGCGCGAATGAGCGGGACTAGCTTTGGGACGGTGGTGCTGCATGTTTCGCCGGAATCGGCGATTGGCGGGCCGTTGAGCATTGTGGAAACGGGCGACACGATCACGCTCGACGTGGAAGCGCGGCAGTTGACGCTTCATGTGGATGACGGGGAGATTGCGCGGCGGTTGGCGGCGCGGCCGTTGCCGCCTCCGGCTTATACACGCGGTTATGGAAAGCTGTTTCTGGACCATGTGACGCAAGCGCATTTGGGCTGCGACTTCGACTTTTTGCACGCCGAGAAACCCAAGGAATGAACAAGCGCTGGGCGACGCCGGTGTTTTTCGGGCTTCTTGGCTGGCTGTTTTATGTGGCGAGTAAAGGGGCATATAAAGGCTTCTTCTCGGCCGACGATTTGGACAATCTCGCGTGGACGAGGCACGCTGAGCTTTCCAGTTTTTTGACGGGCCTGGTGACGCCGCAGTTTTATGAGACGAACTTCCGGCCGGTTGGACATTTCTATTTTTGGGTGTTGGGACGAATGGCGGGACTGGATTTCCGGCCGTATGTGGCGGTACTTCATGCGCTGCATTTGGTGAACCTGGCCTTCCTATGGGCCCTGTTGGGGCGACTGTCGTTTACGTGGGCGGCGCGGGTGATCGGTGTTTTGTTTTTCGCGTTTCACATGGCGGTTTTTGACGCCTATTGGAAGCCAATGTATGTTTTCGACGTGCTGTGCGCGGTGTTCTGCCTGCTGTCGGTTTTACTGTGGATCGATAAGCGGCGGTGGTGGAGTTTGCTTTGTTTCTGGCTGGCGTATAAGTCAAAAGAGTTGGCTGTGGCGGTGCCGCTGATCCTGGCTGCCTACGAGTATCTGCTGGGTTCGTTCTCACTGCGGGCGCTGGCATGGCACTTGGGCGGAGGGGCGTGGTTTGCGGTGCAGGCGTTGTTCGCGCAGGGTGGGCGCAGCGGAGATTATGGATTGCGGCTAACGCCGTTGACGCTGTGGCAGACGGTGGATTATTACGCTTCGCAAGTCTTGCTCGTTCGTCATGCGGGCTTTGGATTGGCGCTGCTGCCGGTATGGGTGCGCGACCGGCGATTGTGGTGGGGGCTGCTAGCTGCGGCGCTGTGGCTGGGACCGATGCTGTTCGTTCCGGGACGGCGATTCGGCGCGTATTTGTATCTGCCACTGGCGGGGTTGGCGGTGGCAATGGCGGCGTTGACGGAACGCGGGGGGTGGAAGTGGATGGCGGCGCCAATGGCGATTTGGCTGGGGTTCAACTACGCCGAGATGAGGAACAAACGGCGGGCGACATTGGCGGAGGCGGAGGAGACGGCGGCCTATGTTTATTCGCTGGCGGATCTGGCGCGGGATGGGAAGGACATTGACACGGTGCTGATCGACAGCGCGCCGGCGGGACTGCGGCGATGGGGCGTGGATGGCGCGGTGCGGTATACGTTTAATCGCGCCGATATGGAGATGATATACCTCGAGGACAGCGACCATAAAGAGCCGCGGGCGGAGGCGACGCTGGCGATGTTGAGCTGGGACGGGCCGTTGAAAAAGCTTTACGCGATGCGGCGGACAGCGGCGCTGGGGGATGCCGCGTATGTAGAAATGACACGGTTGACGCCAGTGTGGCAGTTGACGCGCGGGTGGTACCAGCGGGAGGGGAATTACCGGTGGACGATGCCGCGAGCGGAGGCGCGGGTGCGGCGGCCGGCGGGGGCGAATGAGTTTCAAGTCACCGTGAACATCGGGCCGGACTATATTCTAGCGGTGGGTGAAGTGACGCTGACGGTTCGCGTTGGCGGCATGCTTTTGGGAGCCCGCAAGTTTACACAGAAGGGTTGGCTGACGGAGAAGTTTGCGATGCCGCCGGGTGCTGAGGGGAACGTGGATGTGGAGTTTGCGGTGGATCGGGTGTTCCGGCCCAAGAACGGCGATCCGCGGGCGTTGGGGATTCCGATTGCGGCATTTGGGTTTCGTTAACCTTTTGCCGGCGGGCGGCGTCTGTACACTGGAGACATGCGATTTCTTTTCTTGACGATGACGTTCGGCCTACTGCTGCTGGCGGAGAGCGCCTCGGGCGTGAAGTGGAAGGCTCCAGCGGCGTGGAAGAGTCAGGGCGACAGGCCGATGCGGGCGGCAACCTATTCGGCTCCGGCGGCGGCGGGAGATACTGAGCCGGGGGAAGTGGCGGTGTTCTATTTCGGCCCCGGGCAGGGCGGCGGCGTGCAGGCAAATATCGATCGTTGGGTCGGTCAATTTCCGCAGAAAACCGGCGCTCCAAAAACGAGCAAATCGACGGTGGCTGGCATGGGCGTGACGATGATTGACGTGGCGGGAACGTATGGCGCGTCGAGCAGTCCAATGTCGCAGGAAAAGGTCAACAAACCCGGATTCCGGATGCTGGGCGCCATTGTGGAAGCGCCGCAGGGCGCGGTGTTTTTCAAGTTTACGGGTCCGTCGAAAACAGTGGCCGCGCAGGAAGCGGCGTTTCAGGGAATGATCAAGGCGATTACGAAGGAGTAGTTTTTCATGCTTTCACGAAGGGGGTTTGCGGGAGTTTTCGCCGGAGCGGCGGCGGCGGCGGATTGGCCGCAGTGGCGCGGGTTGAAACGGGACGGGCGGACAGCGGAGACGGGACTGCTGCGGGAATGGCCCGCCAAGGGTCCGGAACAGTTGTGGCGCGTGGATGGATTGGGCGAGGGGTACTCGTCTTTCTCCATAGCAAACGGAAAACTATTCACCCAGACCCAGAAGAAGGGCCAGCAGTGGGTGATGGCGCTGGACGCGGGGACGGGCAAAACCCTTTGGGAAACGGCGGCTGGCGATTCGTTTCCGCAGAACCGGGGGCCGGGACCGCGGGGGACACCGACGGTGGACGGCGACACTTTGTTTTCGCTATCGGCCGACGGGACATTGGTCTCGCTGGCCGCGGCGACGGGCAAGAAGAACTGGGAATCGAATATACTGCGTGATTTTAAGGGTTCGCAGATCAAGTGGGGTTTGAGCGAGTCGCCACTGGTGGACGGGCAGCGGTTGATTGTGACACCGGGCGCCGTTGTGGCGCTCGACAAGAAGACCGGCAAGCCGTTGTGGAGCGGCGGGGACGATGAGGCCGGGTATAGTTCGGCGATGGCGTTCGATTTTGGCGGGCAGCGGCATATCGTCACCTTTACCGCATCCGGGGCGATTGGCCTAAACGCGGCCAACGGCTGGGTGATGTGGAAATATGCGAAAGTCTCCAATCGAACGGCCAATATTGCTACCCCGATCTATCATGATGGGCATGTATTTTTAAGTTCCGATTATGGCACCGGCTGCGCGCTGTTAAAGCTGACCGCCGCCGGCGACCGCGTCAACGCGACGGAAGTCTACTTCAACAGAGACATGAAGAACCACTATGGATCGAGCGTGCTATTGGACAAGCACTTATACGGTTTTTCGAGCGGCATTCTGACGGCCATGGACTTTATGACCGGGGAGGTGGCCTGGAAGGATCGCAGCGTGGGCAAGGGCCAGGTGATTGCCGCCGAAGGACTGTTGTATCTGCAGGGCGAGGCGGGGACCGTGGCGCTGGCGGAGGCGACGCCGACGGCTTATAAAGAGATATCGCGCTTCGAGTTTGGACGCGGCGATTATCCGTTGTGGACGTTGCCGGTGATCGCGGGCGGGCAGTTGTTTCTGCGGGATCAGGGTAAGCTGGTTTGTTATAAGATTTTGAAGGGGTAGAATTGGTTATGGCCACTAAGGAAATCCAGATTCTAAAGAACGAAAAAGGCGAAGAAATGGCGGCTGTTGTGCCAATCGAACTTTGGCGGGAGATTGAATCGGAGCGCGAGACCGGCTATCTGCTTAGCTCTCCCACTATGCGCGGCCGATTAACCGAGGCGCTGAGTCGAACAGAAGGGATTGGTCTGGATTCTGCCCTTGAGAAACTTGGAGTTTGACGCGGCAGCGTTTGAGGATGATTTGGCTTAGTGGGCCGAACAGCATCGCGGTCAGGCGATTCGTGTCATTCGTGTGCTTCGCGAGATTCAGCGGGATCCGTTTTCCGGGTGGGGCAAGCCAGAGCCGCTGAAGCATGATTTGAAGGGATGCTGGTCTCGAAGAATTGACCTTGAGCATCGGATTGTCTATCAAGTTTCGGGAGACAGGATTCGAGTATTGGCCTGCCGCTTTCACTATTGATGGGGCGAGTTGGCTCCCGTCGTGGTTTCCGCTCTGAGTCGAGCAGTTTGCGCGGAGTCTCCCGACGATTAACGGTAATGTGCCCGTCTACGGTGTTGGAAAACGCTGGGTCGACATGGAACGCGGATAGCTTTCCGCCCATTTTCTCCAGGGCGAGGCGGGGACGGTGGCGCTGGCGGCTTACAAAGAGATTTCGCGGTTTGTATTTGGGCGTGGAACTACCCGCTGTGGACATTGCCGGTGATCGCGGGCGGACGGTTGTATCCGCGGGATCAAGGGAAGTTGGTATGTTATCGAATTGCCAAGGGGCAGATTCGGGTTATGGCCTCCAAGGGAAACTCTCCGGCGATATAATCTCATTGAGGAGATTTCATAATGGCCAACCGCCGCAAGTTCCTGCAGGGTTCCATCGCCGCCCCGCTCATGGGAACCGCATTCACCGCTTCCGCCGCCGCTCCGAAGCGCGATTACTTCAAGGAGCTGGGCGTCCAGCCCATCATCAACGCCGCCGGCACTTACACATCCTTTACGGCCTCCCTCATGCTGCCCGAAGTCATGGACGCCATTAATTACGCTTCGAAGACCTTCGTCCGCCTCAATGAACTCCACGACGCGGTTGGCAAGAAGATCGCCACTCTCCTCAACGCCGAAGCCGCCATGGTTTCCTGCGGCGCCGCATCGGCTCTCACCCTCGGCGCGGCCGCCTGCCTCACTGGTTCCGACCGCAATAAGGTCCAGGCTATTCCCGACTTGGCTGGCATGAAGACCGAAGTCCTGATGCAGAAGTCCCATCGCTTCGGGTATGACCGCGCCATCCGCAACACCGGCGTCAAAATCGTCGAGTTCGAAACCGCTGAAGAAGCCCAGCGCCTCGCCGGGCCCCAGACCGCGATGATGCTGTTCTTCAACGACGCGAACGGCAAGGGGAAAATTCAAGCCGCCGAGTTCGCCGAACTCGGCAAGAAGCTAAACGTTCCAACGTTTATCGACTGCGCCGCCGACTGTTTTCCCATCGAGAACATGACCAAGTACAACAAGCTCGGCTTCTCCCTGGTGACGTTCTCCGGCGGTAAAGGACTGCGCGGACCGCAGAGCGCCGGCATTCTGATGGGCCGGAAGGATCTGATTGATGCCGCCCGCATGAACGCGTCCCCGAACGGCGACGCCATCGGCCGCGGTATGAAAGTGAACAAGGAAGAACTTCTCGGCATGCTCGCCGCCGTGGAGGCGTTCATGAAGAAGGATCATGAAGCCGAATGGAAGGATTGGGAGCGCCGTATCAAAGTTGTTGCCGATAGCGTTACCGTTTCCTCAGCCGTGAAGACGGAGCAGTACGTCCCCGAAGTCGCCAACCACGTCCCCCACTTGAGGATCACCTGGGATCAAAGCGTCATCAAAATCGGCTACAACGAAGTGGCGAAGCGCCTTCGTGCGGGCGACCCCTCGATTGAAGTCACGCCCGGTTCCAACGATTCGCTCAACATAGGCGTTTGGATGCTCCAGCCGGGTGAAGACCGCATCGTCGCCAAACGCATTCGGGAGATTTTGAAGTCGGTCTAACGCACCGGCAGCCGCACGGTCGGGCTGCTCACCGTGCCCACTCGAATAGTCAATTCCGCCTCGCCCGTGGGGGTCTCCGTTGGCACTACGGCATTGATCTGGTTAAGCCCCACAAAGCCCGGGGCTGAACCGGAGAACAGGACTGTAGCCGCGCGTCCGCCAATCAAGACTTCTACGGAGTTACTGGCCGCGCCCAGCCCCGTTGCATAGAGTTCAATCGCTTCCCCGCGCACACCGGGTCCGCGAACCGCCGCCAGTCGGCCATCGAATGTGAACACGGCCGGCGCCGCCGCGGTCACGGCGGTTTTTAGCTCCGCGCCATTGATGTTGAAAGTCGCCTCACCCACCGGCGTCGATCCGGGCACCAGGAAATTCACTTGGGCCCCCACCCCGCTGTTAGCCACCGCGAATAATGGCGCTTCCGTGCCGTTCACCCGAACGCTAACGCCGCTCAGCGTCTCCGGCAGCGGGATCCGATCCGCCGCCACAATTCCCTTTACACCGGCAACCGCATTCAAAAACGCCGTCGCAATGCCACCGGGCGCAATTCCCGGCACGAAACTCGCCGCGCTGACAACCGCGTTCACCGACGCCGCCGGGGGATCCGCCGCCAGCCGCAATATCCGGCCGTTGTGCGCCACCAAATACTGCTCGCCCTCTTCATCCTCGCCAAAACCCACCACCGGCAACCCAGGGTTCACCAGCTTTACGGTCTCCCATTCCGCGCCGTTCCGCCGCATGCCCCAGATCTGCCCGCTTCCGAAGTCGCCAAACAGATAAATGCCCGTCAAGAACGGAAACCGCGAGCCGCGATACACGTACCCGCCGGAAACCGAAACGCCATCGTTACGACCGTATTCAAAAACCGGTCGCACGAGTTCAGGCCGATTCGCGCAATTCCGGTCGTCAACACAGCGAGTTCCCTCCATCAAACTCCAGCCGTAATTCCGGCCCGCGGCCGCATCGGCGGCCTGAAAGTCGATCTCCTCCACTGCCCCCTGTCCGACATCGGCGATGTACATGTCGCTCGTCGCACGGTCAAACGAAAAGCGCCACGGATTGCGCAGACCCGACGCCCAAATCTGCGCCGTCCGCCCGCCATTCTCCACATCCATCCGCAGCATCTTGCCCAGCATCGAATTCGGATTCTGCGAGTTCTTCTGAGGGTCGCCGCCGCTGCCGCCATCGCCCATCCCAATGTATAGCTGCCCATCGCGCGGACTGAACTGCAGACAGCCGCCGTTATGGTTCGTGAACGGCTGCGCGACCGTCAACAAAACCTCTTCGCTCGCCGGATCGGCCGTATCGCCGGTCATCCGGTAACGAGCCACGATAGTCCGCCGCTGCCGGTCGACGTAGTTGATGTAGAAATACTGCTTCGCCTGGAAACCCGGCGGAAATGCGATACCCAACAGCCCCATTTCTCCCGCAAATTGAACCTTTGAAACGATATCGAGCACCGGCGCCGTGACCACAGCCCCATTCCGAATCAAACGCACCCGCCCGCGCTGTTCCACCACGAACAGCCGCCCGCTGCCATCGCGCGGACTCTGCAAATCTACCGGCGATTCCAGCCCCGTAATCCATGGCTCCCATCGCACCGCCGGCCACGCCGCGGCAAGCAGAAGAACTGTGAAGAAACTGCCCATTAAGCACCTACAATTCCAAATGCGTTATGGTTTCCATGTGATACGTCTGCGGGAAGAGATCCACTAGAGTCGTCGTTTTGATCCTGTAACCCGCCTCGCACAGCCCTTTTAAATCGCGTGCCAGCGTCGAAGGATCGCAGGAGACGATTCCGATACGCCGCGGCTTTAACCGGATCAATTCCTTGACCACTTCCGGACCGAGCCCCGCGCGCGGCGGATCGGCCAGCACAAAATCCGGCGCTTCCGTCACGCCAGCCAGGAACTCCTCCGAAGTGGCCCGGAAATGATTGATCTGTTTCCGCGCCCGCTTCGCATTGCCCTCGGCGTCTTCCACCGCCACCTTGACGCTTTCCACGGCATCGACGCGCGCAAAGCTATTCGTCAACGACAACGAGAAGAGCCCGACGCCCGCGTACAATTCCAGTGCTTTTTCGCCCGTCGCATCGCCAATCGCCGCCTTCGTCAACGCGCCAACCAGGAACCGGTTCACCTGAAAGAACGACTTATAATGCACGCGGTAGTGATTGCCGTTGGCGGAATATTCAATCGGACCCGTGGCCGAACCCGGTAACTCGGTTTCCAGCCACTCGAAGAACGTCCGCGCCACGCGCTGGCCCGCCATTGTCTCATGCACGTTCACCTGCACTTCGCGCTCGTTCGTGAAGAACTCAATCGACCGCACAAATCGCGGGAAACGATGATTCCGCACCATGCGCCGCAACGCGCGCAGCGATTCGTTCAACTTGGGCGACGACACCGGGCACTCCGAGGTGTCCACGACGGCGTGCGAACCCGGCTCGCGATAGCCCACCTTCTGCCCGTCGATATGCAGTTGAATACGGTTGCGATAGCCCCACGGCTCGCCCGTTATGGCCTCAATCGTCTCCGGTGGCGTTATCTTCCCGATGCGCTGCAGCACCTCGCGCAACACGTCCTTCTTCATCTCCACCTGCGCCGGATAGAGCGCATGTTGATAGTGGCAGCCCCCGCAGCGGCCAAAAACACTGCACAGCGGCGAAGTCCGCGCCTCGGACTTCTCCAGCACTTCCAACACGCGCCCGTTCAGCACATCTTTCTTCTCGCGCTCAATGACTATCCTCGCCCTTTCGCCGGGAAGCACAAACGGCGTCATTACCACGCGGCCCTCATGACGGCTTAGCCCGGAACCGCCATACACTAACTTCTCAACCGGCAGCGTGAGTTCTGCCGCCGGTCCTTCGGATTTCTGCACATCTTCATTGTCGCGCACAGTACACTAACAGATTGGAATGAAAGCACGCGTTCTCTCCGGGATTCAACCAACCGGGCATCTTCACATCGGTAACTATCTGGGCGCGCTGCGCAACTGGGTCAAGATACAGCACGAGTACGACAGCATTTTCTGCATCGTCGATCTGCACGCCATCACCGTCCATCAGGACCCCGCGGAGTTGAAACAACAGATCACGCAACTCGCGGGACTGTTCCTGGCCGCCGGCATCGATCCGAAATCGTCGACGATCATCGTCCAGTCCTCGGTGGCGCAGCACTCCGAACTCGCGTGGATGCTCACCTGCATGACGCCGCTCGGCTGGCTGGAGCGGATGACGCAGTTCAAATCCAAGACCGAGAATCAGGAGACGATTCTCAGCGGCTTGCTGCAATACCCCGTGCTGATGGCCGCCGATATTCTGCTCTATCAGGCCAATATCGTCCCCGTCGGCGAGGATCAAAAACAACACATCGAACTCGCCCGCGACATCGCTCAGAGGTTCAACTCGCTCTACGGCGAGACATTCACGATGCCCGAAACGCGGCTGCCAATGGTCGGCGCGCGCGTGATGGGCCTCGACGATCCCACGAAGAAAATGAGTAAGTCGGCGGCCGGCGGCGGGCACGGCATCGGCCTCCTTGATACGCCCGCGGAGATGAAGAAGAAGATCATGCGCGCGACGACCGACTCGAGCCCCGCCGTCGACTTCGACACCATGGGTCCGGGGGTGGTGAATCTGTTGAACATCTTCCAGGCCTTCACCGATTGGCCGAATGAACAAATGAAAAACCACTTCACCGGAATGCGCTACGGCGACCTGAAGAAGCAGGTTTTGGAGGCTGTTGTGGCGGGTCTGGAACCGATCCAGAAGCGGTATGCCGGGATCGCCGCCGATCCGGATTATCTCAATAGGGTTCTGCGCGAAGGCGCCGCGCGCGTCCGACCCATCGCCGAGTCGACCACACGCCTGGTCCGCGAGCGTATGGGTCTCTACAACCTAGATTGACCCGGAGGCTACCATGGTTCATTTCAACCCTTGGAGTTTCCGTTTGCCTTATACTCGGCAGCATGGCGCGGTTCGTTCTTCTGGCGTTGGCGGTGACGGCGTTCTCCGCGGAAACGCCGCTACGGATCTTATTTCTCGGCAATAGCTACACCTACTACAACAACCTGCCGGGACTAGTGGAGGGGATGGCGCGGCGGCCCGTTGACGTGGTTTCCGTGACGCGGGGCGGGGCGACGCTCGAGGGGCTCTACATAGGCGTGAATGCCCTGGAAGTGTTGCGTTCATCGCGGTGGGATTTAGTAGTAATTCAGGAACACAGCGCGTTGGGACGCAGCCAATTCAACGGGGACGTACTGGTGAACGATCCGGCGGCGTTTTTTGCCTGGGCGCGGATTTGGGACGCGGAGATTCGGGCGCAGGGAGCGCGGACGGTTTTCCTGAACACTTGGGCGCGGAAGGGTAGAGGAGCGCAACAGGCGCATTTGGATTGGGCGTATGCGACGATTGCGCGGGAGTTGGGGGCGGGGCTGATTCCGGCGGGTGCGGCGTTTCAGGGCGTTTCCGGAATTGAACTCTTTCAACCGGACGGGACGCATCCTTCGGCGGCGGGATCGTATTTGGCGGCGTGCGCGGCCGTGGAAATTTTGACGGCGGGAGGATGTGCGGACGCGCCCGCTTTTGCGGGCCTATCTCCGGAGATGGCGACTTCATTGCAGCAGGCGGCGTTGGCGGCGGTAGAGCGGCTGCGAGCCGAGCAAGGCTATTGGCGCCTGGCGCGCCCGGTCTATCTTGAATCGCCAGTCGCGGGATCCGGCCTGGGCGCGTGGCAAGGGCGGTGGGAAGGGGCTACGTGGCTTGTATGGGACGAAGGCGAAAGTAGTGTTGCAAGTGGAAGGACGGGACGGGGCCTGCGCGGGTAGCTGGACCGTCGAAGCGAAGGAGCCGGCAACACACTCGACGATGGCGCTGGAGGATTGTACGGTCAGCGCGGAACGCTTGCGCTTTACGGTCAGGCCACTGTTCTTGACGGCGGAGACGCATGAGGCGTGGGGGGAAGGCGCAACACTCCAAGGGACGGTCTCGATCCAGTCGATGAGTGCGTATGTTCGTCAACGCGGGACATGGACCTTGGAAAGAGTGGCGCAATGATTCAAATTGACGAAGCGGCAGTCCGGGCGCATCTGCCGATGGCCAAGGCGATTGACTTGGTGGAAGATGGCGTAGACCCAACAGTCGTGTCATCAGCCGCCATTTCGGAGCGACAGGCGCTGTCGGAAAACACTTGTTTCCCGACACCCAAACGAGTGTTGCCAAAAACGCGGCTTAAATGCCTCCAAGAACAAGCGGGAAACCCTGTCGGAAAGGTGAAGTCTACGGATACCCTAGACCTGCCAGTGACCCGTAAAAAGTGCTGAACCAAGTTTTTTGCGCGGCGCCTACTCTTTGTATGTTTGTGCAGAACCAGATCAAGCGGGCGCTTTCACAGGCTCCTGCGATCGCGTATGTCGCCGGGCTGCTCCATGAGGGCGGAGACCCCGGGCCTGCCCGCCGAAGTTTTGTTCTCCGATGTCGAATTGCGCACGCTACGCGCCTGCGCAAAAAAAAGCCCTGAAGCCACCCGTGCTGCTGGGGGAAGCGGTACGCCTGGTCGCCAAGATCGGCGGATATCTCGGTCGTAACAACGAGCCGCCTCCTGGTCACCAACTGATCTGGCAGGGCTACACCGCATTGCAGTTCATGTCCTCCGGGTTCGCGCTACTGGCAGGGCTAGACAACGGGCCGCGCGCACGGTAAACGATTTTTGATACCCGGCGAGCAACACAGTCCAACCGAACAGCGCGGATGTGTTGCAGACTGAGAAGAGGGTCTCTGGTTGCACTCGTGAATCCCCTATTCGTTCAAGTCCACAGCAACGACAATGTTGCCATTATCGTGAATCCGGAAGGCGTCGCCCCCGGAAAGCGCTTCGCCAATGGTTTAGAGACGCTTGAATCGATTCCGCAGTCGCATAAAATTACGCTCAAAGCGCTCGCCGCGGGCTCGCCGGTCGTGCGCTACGGCGAGGTGATCGGCCATGTGCTGGCCGCCGTCGAAGCCGGCCGATGGATCCGAGAGGACATGCTGACGCTGCCCGCCGCGCCGCCGCTGGATCAACTCTCGCTGGCGACGAGGCGGATGGCCACGCCGGAACCGTTGACGGGTTATACGTTCGATGGCTACCGCAATGCCGATGGCTCCGTGGGTACGCGCAACATGCTCGGCATCACCACCACCGTGCAGTGCGTAGCGCCAACGGTGGACTACGCCGTACGGCGGATTGAGGCCGAGATTCTGCCGAATTTTCCAAACGTCGATGGCGTCGTCGCCGTGACCCATACCTATGGCTGCGGCGTGGCGATTGACGCGCCGGGCGCCCGTATTCCGATTGCGACGCTGGGCCACATCAGCCGCCACGCCAACATCGCGGGCGATCCGCTGGTGGTGAGCCTTGGCTGCGAGAAGTTGCAGCCCGGCCGGTTGCTGCCGTTCTTTGAGCCGAGCGTGATCCGCCTCCAGGACAATCGCGGCTTCGCGGCGACGGTGGCCGCGATTTGCGATCAGGCCGCGAAGCGGCTGGCCGAGTTGGACAAACGGCGCCGGACCAGCGTGCCGGCGAGCGAGTTGATTGTGGGCGTGCAGTGCGGTGGCAGTGACGCATTCAGCGGTGTGACGTGCAATCCGGCCGTTGGCTTCTTCGCCGATCTCCTCATCCGCGCGGGCGGTACGGTGATGTTCTCGGAGGTCACCGAGGTGCGCGACGCGGTGCATTTGTTGACGCCGCGCTGCGCCGATGAAGCCACGGCGCGGAAGCTGATCGCCGAGATGCTCTGGTACGACGAATACCTGGCAAAAGGCGGGGCTGACCGCTCCGCTAACACCACTCCCGGGAATAAGCGCGGAGGCCTCAACAACATCGTCGAAAAGGCGCTCGGTTCCATCGCCAAGGCAGGATCCGGTATCATTCACCATGTCGCCACGCATGGCGAGAAGGTGACGGCGAAGGGGCTGGTTTTCGCGGCGACGCCGGCGAGCGACTTCATCTGCGGCACCCAGCAGTTGGCAAGCATGAATCTACATGTATTCACCACCGGCGAGGGCACGCCTTATGGGTTGGCGATGGTGCCGGTGGCGAAGGTGTCCTCACGGACGGCGCTGGCGGAGAAGTGGCCGGACCTGATCGACATCGACGCGGGGACGATCGCCACGGGGCATCGGACCATTGAGGATGTGGGCTGGGAGTTGTTCCGCTACTTGCTCGATGTGGCCTCGGGGCGCAAGAAAACATGGGCGGAGCAGTGGCGGCTGCATAACGCGCTGGCGCCGTTTAATCCAGGCCCGGTGACCTAGACTGTGCAAAACTCGCGCCGGGACGTTGGGACCGATGGCAGCGGCCGTCGTTTCCGGGGAGCATACTTAGTTATGCCAACATCCACTAAGAACCCGCTCAGCCTCGGCAAAGTAAATCGGGATGATTATAAGGATTACGGCGCATTCCTTGATGCGTGGATCGCCGTGGGAGCCGCGAAGACCCACGAACGCCTGCGCCAGTTGCATGCGATGGGGATCATTGATGAGGAGGGCAACCGGATCGCGACACATACGCCGCCGAATATGCTGGACCCAAATTCCAGCGTCGAGCAGTAGTCCGGTCCCGCAATGCCAGCGCCACGGATGGTCATCGTCGGGGGGCCCTCCGGTGCGGGAAATGTTCTGCCTTTTCCATTTACCAGGTCGACGAAGCTGTCGCGTTCGGCACCGGCGACTATTGTGCCGCCCTCAACGGGGAACGATTGGGACGTCAAGAACCTGTTTATGTAGGAATTCCGCTGGAGATTCGAACTCGCGGTGGGATCGCGTTACAAAAATTCATTGGGGACAACATCGGCGCCGGACAGTCTTTTTCCTTCGAGACCACTTTACGTGATCTCACATTTGAACAGGCCCGGCGAGCCAAGGCGAATGGTTTCCTGGTCGAGATGATTTTCGTGGCTGCCGGACCGGTGGAGGAACACATCAAAAGAGTTAAGATTCGGGCGGACGCCGGAGGCCATTCGGCCTCTGAAGGCAGCCTGCGGGAGATCTACGAGCGGGGCAGGCGTTTTCTGATCACCGCCTTCGAGGAGAATCGCAAGGGAATCATCGATATTTTGGCTGTCTTCCACAATCCGCCGGCGTCACCGGAAGCGGGTGAAATGCCCCAAGCGTCGTTGATTGTTCGGAGGGAGCGCGGCCACTTGGCTGGGAGCAAGGGGACCCCGCCACACTGGTTTCAAACCGCCGTTCGCGGCACGGATTCTGAAATTGAAAAACTTCGGGGCTTGACGTCCGGTCCGCAATCGTGAAATAACAAGCGTGACTATGCGACGCAGAGACGTATTCCAATCCGCGGCCTTGGCCGCCGCAGCAGCCGTTCAAGCCCAGGGGGCGCCGGCCAAATCGAAAGGGGCCGGGAAGCCAACCCTGTTAAAAGTCGGCACCCAGAATTCCGACGCCGAGGAGGATCTGATCGCCTTCTCCGCCTTCGGCGTCAACAATATCTGCAGCACGCTACCGTCGCGGAAGCTCGACGAGAAGTTCAGCGCGGAGGCGCTGATTAAGCTGCGGGAGCGCGTGGAGAAACACGGAATTAAGCTTGATTTTGTTCCGCTGCCGCTGAGTTCGGCCTACATTACGCGGGCGGAGTATCCGACGATCATGATGGGCACGCCGGGCGAGCGAGACAAGTCAATCGACGATATTTGCCAGATCATTCGCAATGTCGCGAAGGCGGGAATTCCGGCGGCGAAATACAACATGTCGATTCTGGGCGTGGTGCGAACGCCGGCGACGAAGGGCCGCGGCGGGGCGACATATAGCACATTCAAGTACGCAGACGGTGTGCAGGAACCACCGTTGACCGAGGCGGGGAAAGTGGACCCCGATACCTATTGGGAGCGCATCACGTACTTCCTGGAACGCGTGGTTCCGGTGGCGGCGGAATACAAGGTGAAGATCGCGTGCCATCCGAACGATCCCGGGATGCCGAACGGCAAAAACTGGCGCGGCGTGGTGCCCGTGCTGGGCCGCGTGGAAGGCCTAAAGCGATTCGTCAGCATCAAAGAGAATCCGTATCACGGACTGAATTTCTGCCAGGGTACGATTTGCGAGGGGCTGGAGAATCCGAACAAAGAAATTCATGACGTGATTCGATACTTCGGTTCGCGCAAGAAGATCTTCATGGTGCACTTCCGGAACATCGAAGGCAAGATCGGCGACTTCCGCGAGACTTTCCCCGATAACGGCGACGTGAACATGATTGAAGCGCTGCGCACGTATAAGGAAGTGGGCTTCGATGGAATGATCATGCCGGACCATGTGCCGGGGGTGACTGGCGATGCGCGCGGAGCAAAGTCCTTCGCATTCTGCTTCGGCTATATCCAGGCGTTAATTCAGATGCTAAAAATGGAAGGGTAATGGCGCAGTTGTTTCCGCTTCCCCTCCGCTGGCAGGGTAAGTTGCCGGCGGGCGATTTGGCGCCGTTGAATTGCCTGTTCGGGGGTGGAGACGGGATGCCGGTTTTGCAGGGCGCGCGGATCCCCAAGCGCGCCCTGTGGCCTGGAGTCCGAGTGAGCGGGAACGGCGCCGCGGAGGCCGGACCGACGGGCGCGCCATGGGTGAATGCGAATGGCTGGCTGATTCGCGTTTCGCGGTTTCTTGACGCGACGAAGCCCGTGGTGCTGGATACGAGGCCGTTGGCGGCAGGTTCCTCTCACGTATTGGCGGTGGCGGATGCCATGGCGTATGGGGCTTCGTGGGTAGTTTCCCATTCGCCGGAAACGTGGCCGGCGGTGCGCGCGGCGCTGCTGTTTTTTGAGCGCAATGCGGCGTGGCGCGCGTGGGAGCCGGTGGCGGCGTTGGCGATGATTGGTGAATTCGCGGGGGCCGATGAATCGATCGGCGGGGAGTGCCTGAATTTGTTGGCCCGCCGGCAAGTCGGATACCGGCTGGCGGGGCCGGGAGATTTGGCGGCGCTGAATGGGGTTGGCGCGGCGGCTTGGATATCGAAGCAGCCGGTTCCATACGAGAAGTATCTGTCGTGGATCCGCGACGGGGGCACGTTGATCGTGCGGGGTGAGGCGAACTCGCGCGCCGAAGGCAATGGCCGGGTGATTGGGCGGGCGGAAGCATGGGACGACGTCTACGCCGCAACCGCCGGAATCCATCTGGCGTTGACGCGCCGGACCGACGTCTTGCGGCTTTGGAACGCGGGATCCTTCAACAGCTATTACCAGATGGAACCGGGCGGTAAGCGCGGCGTGGTCCATTTGATTAATTACGCGGGCAACCGCGGCTCCGATGACGCATCGATCTGGCTCGCGCGGGCCTGGAAGAGAGCGGCGCTTAGCACATTCGACAAACAGGCGCCCTTGAAGACGCGGGCATCCAATGGTGGAATAGAAATAGCGCTGCCTCAGCTGGGAGTTTACGCGGCGATTGAATTGGAAGGAGAGTAGGGCCGTGATCACAAGACGCGATGTGCTGGCCGCTGCGACGACGGCCTCATTCATTCAGCGGCGGGCCACGGCCGCCCCGATTGCTCCGGTGGCAATTCAACGCTGCCGCACGTACGGCGCAGGCCTGGAACCGACGATGCGGCGGCTATTCGACGGAATCGGCGGGCTTGGGCGCATCGTCAGTAACAAGACCGTGGCCGTCAAAGTGAATTTGACGGGACGGCCGTCGATGCGGCTGGGCCATTCGCCGGCCGAATTGGCGCACTGGACACATCCGCGGGTAATTGGCATGACGCTGCATCTGATGAACGAAGCCGGGGCCAAGCGCATCCGTATTTTGGAAAGCCCGTGGTCGACCACCGACCCGCTGGAAGAGTACATGATGGAGGCCAATTGGGATCCGGCGTTGATCCTGAACGCGGCGAAAAAAGTGGAGTTTGAGAACACAAACTATTTGGGCAACGGCAAGCGGTATTCCCACTTCAAAGTGCCCAACGGCGGCCACGTGTTTCCCGCCTACGATTTGAATCACAGCTATGCGGATTGCGATGTGTTTGTGTCCATAGCGAAGTTAAAGGAACATGCGACGGCGGGTGTGACGTTATCGATGAAAAACTGCTTCGGCATCACACCATGCACGATCTACGGCGATGGCGCCGGTGAAAAAGAACCGAGTCTGGCGCCCGTCGGCGGCCGCGGATCGGTGATTCATTCGGGCGCGCGCAAGCCTTCGCTCAGTTCGCCGCAGGAGTTGCATCCGGACTCGCCTCGACACGGCGGTTATCGCGTCCCGCGCGTGGTCGCCGATCTGTGCGCGGCGAGGCCAATCGATCTCGCCATTATTGACGGCGTGGAGTCCATGGCCGGCGGCGAGGGGCCGTGGATTCGCGGCACGCGCCGGTGCAGTCCCGGCGTCATTATCGCGGGCACGAACGCCGTTTGCACGGACGCGGTGGCGACGGCTGTTCTGGGCTTTGACCCGATGGCCAAACGCGGCGTGGCGCCGTTTGAAAATTGCGACAACACCTTGGAGTTGGCTGAACAGCTAGGCGTCGGATCGCGCGACCTCAGCAAATTTGAAGTGGCCGGCGCGCAGATCGCCGATATACGCTTCGAGATCCGCAAAGCATAATGTCCTACCAAGCACTACCCACGCACGCGCTCATTCATATAGCGCAGTCCATTTCCGTCCCGATGCAGGGGCTTACCGCCACCATCGGCCTGTTCGATGAGGGAGGCACCGTTCCTTTCATCGCCCGTTACCGCAAGGAGGCGACAGGGAATTTGGATGAAGTGAAGATCCTCGCCATTCAGGAGAAACTCGAATACCATCGCGAATTGGAAGAGCGGAAAACGACGGTCGTCGATTCGATTAAGGAGCAGGGCAAGCTGACGCCGGAGTTGCAGGCGAAGATTGAGAAGACGCTCGACAAAAGCGAGTTGGAAGATCTGTATCTACCGTATAAACCGAAGCGGAAGACGAAAGCCAGCGTGGCGCGGGAGAAGGGTTTGGAGCCGTTGGCGCTATATCTCTGGGAGCAGCAGGCGAATGGCGTTCCGCTCTCCGAGTTCGCCGCGACGTTCGTCAATGCCGAACTCGGCGTCGCTAGTGCGGCCGATGCGTTGGAAGGCGCCCGCCATATTGTTTCCGAAATGCTGAGCGAGAATGCCGAGTACCGCAAAGCCATTCGCCAACAAATGATGGAGCGCGGCAAGGTGGTTTCCAAGGCGATTCCGGGGATGGAAGATCCGGAAGGCAAGTATAAAATGTACGCCGAGTTCAGCGAGTTGGCGAAAAACATTCCGTCGCATCGCATGTTGGCCATTCGGCGCGGCGCGAAAGAAGGGTTCCTTCATTTTGAGATCGAGCTTGACCGGGACGAGACGGTGGCCTGGCTGCGTTCGCGTGTTGTTCGCGCGCCCGGCGAGTGGGAGAGTCATCTTGCTGAAGCCGTTGAAGACGGCTATGACCGCCTACTGAATCCATCCATTCAGACCGAGATCCGATTGGAACTGAAGGACCGTTCCGACGAAGAAGCGATTCGCGTTTTCCGCGAGAATTTGGAGAATCTATTGCTGGCGCCGCCGGCGGGCCAGTTGCGCGTGATCGGAATTGACCCCGGCATTCGCACCGGCTGCAAGATTGCCGTAGTTGACGACACGGGCAAGATTCTGGCGCACACGGTCATCTATCCGTTGGAGCCGAAAAACGATGTGATTGGATCGGCGCGGACGCTATCAATGTTGATAAAGGAGCACGGCGCGCAAGCGATCGCGATTGGTAATGGGACCGGTTCGCGAGAAGTGAGCCAAATTCTGAGCGACTTTTTGCGGCAGGCGGGACTGGCGAATATTTTCCAGGTGACGGTGAGCGAGGCGGGCGCGTCGGTCTATTCGGCGTCCGCTATCGCGCGGCAGGAATTTCCGGATTTGGACCTGACGGTGCGCGGCGCGATCTCCATCGCGCGGCGGTTGCAGGACCCGCTGGCGGAACTGGTGAAAGTGGATCCGAAGTCGATTGGCGTGGGGCAGTATCAACACGATGTCGATCAGCGGAAGCTGAAGCAGGGGCTGGAGAAAACAGTGGAGAGTTGCGTGAACCGCGTCGGCGTCGATCTCAATACGGCCTCCTGGGCGTTGCTGCGTTACGTGTCCGGCGTGACGGAGCGAACGGCGCAGAAAATTGTGGAATTCCGCAATGAAAATGGGCGTTTCAAGAGCCGTACACAATTAATGGCGGTGCCTGGTTTTGGGCCGAAGACGTTTGAACAGGCCGCCGGATTTCTGCGCATTCGAGGCGGGGATAATCCGCTGGACATGACGGCGGTGCATCCGGAATCGTACCCGGTCGTCGAGAGAATCGCGGCGTCCATGCAGGTGACAGTGGATGAGTTGATCCGCAGTCCGGAACTGGCGGAGAAGGTAAAGATTGAGGGCTTCAAAACGGAGACCGTGGGTATCTTCACGCTCGGCGACATCAAGGAAGAGCTGCGCAAACCGGGCCGTGATCCGCGTGACAAGTTTGTCGCGCCGCAGTTTCGCGAGGATGTCAAGGAACTGCGCGATATCTCAGTGGGGATGGCGCTGGAGGGCGTTGTGACCAACGTCACCAAATTCGGCGCTTTTGTCGATATCGGCGTGCATCAGGATGGACTGGTGCATGTGAGCGAGATCAGCCATCGTTTCATCACCGAGCCGGGCGATCTGCTGAAGGCGGGGCAGATCGTGAAGGTACAAGTGTTGGCGGTGGACCTGAAAGCCAAGCGAATCGCGCTGTCGATCAAAGCGCTGGAGCCGAGGCCGAAGGCTGCCGGTGGCAAACCGCCGCAACGGGATCAGCCGAGTATGCAGGATAAGTTGGCGGCGTTGAGTTCCAAGTTCAAGACTCGTTGAGGCCGTCCGCGCCCGACGGAGCTTCTCTCAATTTCCCACGGCAATCGAAAGGTTTTGTGTACCGGCAACTCCGCCCAAACTGAACGTCAAAGGCACGGTATCGCCCGTGGCGATGGCCGGGATAACTACCTTGAACTGGTAGAGTCCAACGAAGTTTGGGGCCAGTCCTTTATAACTAACGGTCGCCTCCGTGCCGCCGAGTCTAACAACTAACGGGGCGGCGATCGCGTTCAACTGCGAAGCAAGCTGGCCCGGAGGAATGCCCGGACTGACGGAGCCAAATCCGATCCCATAAATCGTGATCGTGTCGCCCGGTCGTGCCCGCCGCGATGAGATCCCGGAAATGGCGCCGGGCGAAAGTACATACGTCACGTTGTCGGGAAACAGCGCCACCGCGTATTGCACTCCTCCGATGGTGAAGCTGGCCGGCGCCAGCAGTCCGGGCTTAACGGTGTCCGCCGTAATCGTGAACGGTGCGCTAGCGCTGCCCTTTACCCATAAAGACTCCGGGACATATTGCACTTAGTTGTCTCTCTCGGCGAACCCTCTGAGAGCAAACCCCTCGCAGAGCATTTGTAGTTTCTCATAGCCGTGCCACATCAATTGATGCCCTGCTTCCGGATCTCTGGTGCGGCCCAAATATCCGCCCATCCGCG
>Ga0163151_10000763_pt1 | contig 56001 bp, 64 predicted proteins | sample OliLakLV19MP5IB2_FD_145596 | JGI IMG/M metagenome (GOLD analysis project Ga0163151, IMG submission 145596) | Freshwater microbial mat bacterial communities from Lake Vanda, McMurdo Dry Valleys, Antarctica - Oligotrophic Lake LV.19.MP5.IB-2 | ecosystem: Environmental > Aquatic > Freshwater >... | reverse complement strand
GCCACCACCACCGCCACCACCACCGCCGACGGCGCCGCCGACGGCGCCAACGATATTGGCGACGATCGGTAGGATGATCTTCTGCGTGGCGATGTCAGCGAGCGCCTTGAAAATGATACTTTTCAGGCCGTCGGCAAATCGTCCGGCGTCGATCCTACCTGTTGCGAACAGCTCCTCGAACGCACCCCGTCCAAGATCCACGACGCTATCAAACGCGTCGTCGAGCGAGTCCTGCGTCGTGCGAGCGAACCGCGCAGCGGCGCGCTCGGCGTGCGCGTACTCCTCTTGCAGCTGCACCAGCTGCCTGACGCCCGCTTCCGCTTCGGGACTGAGGGTGCCACCCTGATTGATCGCGCGCCGCCGCGCTTCGATGACGGCCAGCTCCTCGGTGGCTTGCGCTAACGTGAGCGTGCCGGACGCTTGCTGGTTCAGGACGTTGATGCGGGCTTGGATGTCCCCGATAGAGTCGCGGGTGCCCTGGAGGGCTGCCTGCGAATCCCGCAGGGCGTCGTTGGCGTGCTGCTGGTCAAATAGTTCGGCCGCAAGTCGCCTCGCGCCTTCAATTTTCTCATCGTTTTGCTGCGCAGTGCGAGCCGTGAACTCAGCCGCAGCGACAGCCTGTGCACGCTCGATGTCGATTGAGCGTCCGCGCGCGGCACCGACTTCGTCAATGGCCTTGCGCTCTAGGTCCAGCTGAGCCAGCCGTTCGTTACCGTTCGTCGTGAACGACTGGAACTCTTTCAGCTTGCTCAGCTTCTCGGCGGCTTCCTCGGCATGCAGCGCTTGCTGCCGGTAGGATTCCGTCTCTTTGTCGGTGGCGCCCTTCGCGTGCAGCTGTGCTGCGGCAATGTTCGCCAACGTCTGAACGTAGGAGTCGCCTCGCGCGATAGACTGCGCGATGGCGTTCGCCTCCGCTTCCGTGGTGGCGATCTTCTCGGCCATCGCCTCGCGGAGCCGCTGAAACTCTCCGGCTTCGGCTTTGATCGACTTGGCGTGATCCTTACCGGAGGTGATCAGCGCCTGGTTCTTACGTTCCAATTCACCGCGCGAGACTGACGCGTCATGCTCTACTCCGTTGGACTGCCGCAGCGCATCCGCGACCGCCAGGTTCGTTTCAACTTGATCGCGGCCGAGTCGCTTCGACTCCTCGCGTACTTTGACCTCGACCTGCAGGCGCTTGCTCGAGTCGTCGTTTTCCTTGATCGCGGCCTCTTGTGCAGCCTTGAGCGCTTCGAGATCCTTGGCGGCCCCTGCTGCGGCGCCACCGAGCGACGCAAGAAAACTCGCGGTGTCGGCGATGAGCGGACTCATGCCGCCCAGTCCGGTGGTGAGCCCCCGCACTTCCGCGTCGAGGCCGCTGACGAACCCTGCGGCCAGTCGAGCGGCTTCGGCGGTGTCCCGCTGCGCCACTGCGGCCAGTCGAGCGGCTTCGGCGCCGTCCCGCTGCGTTTGGGCTACGCTCTCTTGGTGTGCACGATTCGCGTCCAGGGCGGACGAAAGGGTAACGTATGCCCCTGCGGCCACGGCTACATTGCCCGTAAGTAACCCAGCGGCGACCGAGGCTGCCCCAATGACGATTTTCCAACCGTCCGTGGAGTTAGCGACGAGTGCTGTTACGTGGAGTAGCTCACCGAAGATCACAACAAGGTCGCGCAGGAGGCTCTGGTCCTGCGAGATCGCGGCCAGCAGCTCCTCGTAAGAGTTGCGCAGCTTCGCGATAGACCCCTCAAGCGTGTCCGTGTTGATTCGTTGCTGGTCGTACGCCTCTGACGTCGCAGTGATCTGCCCCGTCATTGTTCCTAACGACGAGGACACCTGCAGAAGCTGCTGGGCGACCGTGACGTTTTCGGTTTCGAAGCGGTCCGTCAGCTCTGTAACGGTGAGCTGCTGCGCCGCAAGGTTTTCAAGCGCCTTAGTAATCCCAACGATCTTGGGATTGGTGGCGTCGCTACCCTTCTGCAATTCCAGGAAGATGTTACGCAGCGACGTGCCGATTTTCTCGGCCGGCGTGCCGAACGCCGCGAGCTTCTGCAGGACGGCGTTAAATTGCTCGAACGACAGACCTGCGCCTCGCGCCTCGGTACCGGCCTTGACGATCGCAACCGCCAAGGCGGGAATCTCGGCTGCACCAAACTTGGCGCCGGCCGCGAGCACGTTGATAAAGCGCGACGCCTCCCCGGCGCCAGCTCCAAACTGATTCAGTGCGGTGACGAGCAGACGTGACGACTCGGGAACTGCCGTTCCCGTCGCCTCGGCGAGCGCAATGGCTTCGCGCGTCACCGCCGCTAGCGCTTTCGCGTCCTCTAGCAGCTCAGGCTTAGCGCTCGCGATGAGCTTGAACGCCTCGACGGTCTGAATCGCGGCACTGGTGGTGCTCCGGCCAAGCTCAATGGCCTGATCACGCAGATAGTTGAGATCCTTGCCCGTCGCGCCAGTGATCGCTGAAAGGTTAGCGAGGCCCTTTTCAAACTCGCGACCGAATCGGATTGAGTCGGAAAGGATTTTCCCGAGCGCCCCAATCCCGGCGACTGCCACAAGCGCCGCTGGGCCGAGAGCGGCGACAGACGAACCCACCGGACCGAGCTGCGCCGCGTACTGCCGCGCGACGTTGCGCAGCCCCTCCATCGTTTTGGCCTTCAGCGTGAGCGCTTGGGTAGCTTTGCCGGAGCTGGCGGTGAGGCCGTCGCTCGCGATAGAGACTCCGCGCAGATTATTTGCGACGTCGCTGCCACCCTTCGAGAGCGCGGCAAACACCGCGTCAGCTCCAGGCGCAGCAACGCGCAGACGAATTTCGACAGTACGTTCAGCCATGGCACTCGCTCGGTAGACAGCAGAGGGAACAGCGGTGAAGCGGGGCGGTGTCTTGACAAAACGACAACCGTTGTATTATGGGGTTGACCCGATGACCGATCTAACTCCGAGTCAGCAGGTGCTGCGCGACGCGAAGCTGTTTAAGGCCGTCACGGCTGCGTTCATCGTGGCTGCCGTCATATTCACCGGCCGAAGCATGTGGGCTGACGGCAAGCGGGCGGATGAAGCCCGCGCCCGAGCAGCGAACCGCGCCTGCTGGAGCGCCGAGCAGCTATGCGACATCGCAGTGGCGCGGCTAAGGGACGCCCTCGAGTGCCGTCGACACAAGTACGAGTACGAGTGTGAACAGCCGCAGGCCCTTGCCGCGTACGCCAAGGGGAGTTTTCGAGAGGCGCTGAAGGATGCCGGCAAGGTTAGCGACCTTGCCTGTGTTCAGTCTTGCTTGTGGCAGATGCGAACACAGGAAGACTGGATGAAGCTATTTGACTCGTTTTTAGCGCAGCGCCGCTAACACGATCGACCGGAACGCGGCGTCGTCAGCGTAGAGCCACACCATGACACCCGTGCGCATAACGTACGGGACGACACCGCCGGTTTTGGCGACGTCGCGGTGTAGCTGCTCACGACCGGCGCGACCCATCGGCAGCCCGAGATCGTCGAGCAGTACGGACGGCGTCAGGCCATCCCATCCGCGCAGGATACTCTGCGCTTCGACTGCCAGCGCTTCGAGCGGCGGCAGTGATTCGATGCGGATGAACGTCTGCGGTGACGGACAGCTTACCGTCACCGCAAAACCGTTCACGATAGGGACCACCCGAGGCGCTGACGCAGGAGGTTCGGACAGGGCGTCTTTCAGGCTCACGTTTCCTCCGGCGCTTCGGGTGGTTCTTCGTCACCGTTCATCACGGCGCACGCGTGCTGCAGGAGCTCGTACGCGCGTGGCTTCTCAGTAATTTCGTAGACGTTGAATGCCATCTCGATTCCGTTGCGATCGAGGTGCCATTTTTTCGCCCCGTCAGGGTGCTTGTGGTCGACGGGGTGTGCCTCTGCGCTGGCGTAGAACAACCGCTGTAGGCGGTCGCCTGGTTCGCCTGCCTGCTGGAAGGGGCACTCGTCGCATTCAGTGCCGACGGGGTGCTGCGATTCACAGCAGGGCACGCAGGGCACTTCCTCCCCGTTCGGACCTGTGAGGACCGGGCCGACTTTGCGTTCAGCCATATCCTCACATTCGGTGCAGGATTTAGGCAGCGCCCGCTTGAGATACCCGAACAGCCGGAGCGCTTTTCGAGTCCTCCGATTCGACGTCGTCGCGGTCGTTCTCGTCCATCTCGGCGATCGCGTTGCGGATCGGCGTCGCGAAGTAGTCGGGGAGCGCGTTCAGGAAAATGATCTGCGCGTCCTCGAACGAATACGGATACTCGCCGCCGTTGTCCTTGAACACCTGATCGACGGCAGCCTTTTTCGACGGCTTGACGTAGAGCTTCAGCTTGTTGAGGAACACGTCAGGGGTCAGTCCGGTCCAGTCCCGCACCACGGCCTTGCACCACGTCCTGGCGTAGCCCTCGCGATCACTCACGAGCTTACTGCGCTTGACCTTGGTGCCGTCATCCGAGAGCTTGTCGCGCGTCGCGACCGGCAGCCAGTTGATCGTGACCTTGAAACCCTCCCCGCAATCCACCACGCGCTCGACCTTCGGACTCTCGTCGATCGCACCAGAAAGAAAACCACCCATGATGTCAGCTCCTCTATTGCTTTGGTTGTGCTGCGTTGGAGTAGAAACGACGAAAGAGGCCGAGGCCCCCCGAAGGGAGCCCCGGCGCAACAATCATCGTCAGCGTGTTACGGCTGGCAGTGGATTTCCCACTCGCCCTCGTCCACCGTCGGGTGCATCAGTCGATAGGTGAGTGTGGCGGTACGCAGTCCAGCGTCATCCGCCTTCGGCACGTCCTCCAGCTGTCCGTTGAATACGAACTTGATTTTGCGACCACCCGGCGTGGACGAGCCGTGCTGAAAGCTGACCGTGTGGTACTCGTCAGTGCCGGCCTTCAGGTTCTTGAACCACGTTACGGCTTGCGCCGAGTCGAGGCCGACGACGAGCTGCAGCTTGGACTGCCGCGCCGTGAAGCGGAGCGCGGACAGGCCATCCGCCGCGTTCGCGTCCTTGACCTCGGAAATGGTCTGACCGAAGTCGAACGAGAAGGACTTGAGGTACGGCGTCACCGCTGCGTCCGCGCCAAGCGGATCAATCAGCAGGTTGGCGCTTTTCATCGTCTCGGCGATGTAGCCGCCAGGCTGCAGCGGGACCGGGAACGTCGGAATCGCCTGCGCGATCGGCGCGGCGTACAGACCCGTGATGGTCGGGTCGACGGTGACGAGCTGACCGGCCGAGCCGGCAATCACCATGTTGCCGCGACAGCCGACCGCACGGTACAGCACGCCGTTGCCCGTCTCGGCCTGCTCGTGCACCGAGATCGCACCCGATGCCCAGCCGCTCGACCGCGGCTTGTAGATTACCGAGGACGCATGCACGAGCGTTTCGGCCGCGCCGCAGACTTGAAACAGCTTGCCCAGACGGTACGTGCTGGCTGCGTTGTTGTGACCCATGAGCAGCATGCCGGGCGTGAAAATCTGCAGCTGCCGACCGATGGCAAAGCCGACCGGAGTCTGCGACGCCTTCAGGATCTGCGGGTCGATGAAATCCGTCTGCACCTGCACGATCTGCGAATTGCGGAACAGGTAAGACGGGGAACTGAACGCAGTCGTTTCAGGGGTGCCGCCTGCGTATGTCCCTTCCAGTAGCGAGTTGAACGCTACAGTATTGACGAGCATGTCTGCGATGATGCTATCCTCCCGGACTATACGAGTCCGACGATTATTCGTATTCGGTTGTGGTTAGTGCTGCGGGCGAGGTTGGTTCAGAGAGGAAGGTGCTTCCAGACACGCCTCGACAAAATCGTCGTCACGTGCGCGCGGCTCACGCCGAACTCGGTTGCGAGGCCCTGGTGTGTTTCCGTCAGAGCCCGGCGGCGAATCTCCAGCACCTGAGATTCGACGAGTGTGCTGCGGTAGTGCGCCTCGCCACGCGGCGGGTTTGTTCGTCCCGCTGCTTCACGGTCAGCGCAATTTTGTTGCTGGGTGCCTAGGTAGAGGTGACCAGCGCCATCGCGTACGCAATTCGCCACGTTGCATCCGTGGTTCAGTTGCTGACCGTCTGGAACCGGGCCGTGCTTTTCTTCCCAAGCTACAATGTGAACGTAGAGCGTCTTGCGGCGATGTCGGAGAGTGTGCGGGCGAGCGCTGCACCCGCATGCTGCCAGGTGAACCGCTGTCGCACGTCGCGTGCGGCCCGCTTCCCCATGCGGACCGCTGCGCGATACTGATGCTGAATGCTCGCCATGTGCTCGACGACCTGGTTTAAGTCGGCCAGCGCACTGTTGACGATGTCGCCATCGACGCCCATGCCGGTGGCTACCGGCTTCCAGTCGACATAGCGAACGGTGTCAGGGTTCGTGAAGTCGAGCAGCCCGCTGTACCGCGTCGCGATACAGGGCAAGCCGGTTGCCATTGCTTCGAGCAGCGTCAGGCCCCAGCCCTCGCCCGCCGTCGGGAATAGGAACGCGTGTGACCTACGATACGTCTCGGCCAGCAGCGCGACCGGCAGCCGGCGCGGATCGAGCACGATGCGCCGCTTGGTGAGCACGCCGGATTCCTGCATTTCCCAACCGTCGTTCACGGCCGCGGTGATCGCGGAGCGCGTCATCACCGTTTTGGCGTACAGGTGTGAATCCTCGCGGTGACCGTAGGGCGTCTGATCCCAGATGTCTTCGACGACATCCCAGCCTTTGCGAGCATTCGGGGCGCCGACCATCAGCCACTGGAAGGACTCGCCCCGCTTCCACTCACGATCCGTTGCGGGGGGTGAGAACGTCGCGGGGTCGAAGCCGAGCGGCACAATGAGCGGGCGACGCTTCGTGTACGGCGCCAGCAGGTCGCGGCAGAACGTAGACGGCACCAGGACGACGTCCGCCTGGTCGAGCTCCGGGCGCACGCTCAGCGGGAAGTCGGGTGATTCCCACATGGTGTAGAGCACTTCGAGCTTCGAGCCGGAACGCGCGCGGCGATACGTAAGCGGGGTTTCAAACGACACCGACAGTTGCGCCATCGGGTCGATGACAACGCCGGCTGCTTGCACCGCGTCTCGCATGCAGCGGTTCGCGGTCAGGTACCCAGTGTCATTGCCGCCTTGCGGCTGGACCGGCTCGGACTTCCAATCGACGGCGATCACTCGTAGACGCCGAGCGCGCGCTGTAGGCGCTGGTTCGTGTACCAGCGTTCCGAGAACACCTTTCCGCCCTCGCCTTCGTCGTTCGGGCTGCGGCTGCCGAACTCGTCATGCGTGATTCGCGCTTCCATGACGACCATCGGCATGATTCCGCGCTCCAGGGCGCGCAGCGAAAAGTCAGTGTCTTGGTGTCCGACGTACCGCGGGAACGCTTCAGACATTCCGCCCAAGTCGTCCCACAGGTCGCGCGCAACCATGATGCAGGCGCCCGTCAGCCACGGGCAGAAGCGGGGCCGCTGATCGAGCGTGTCCGGGTTCTTGCCGCGGTCGATATGCACCGGCGCCCAGCTCGGTGATTGGATCGCCCCGCCGGCAAAGTTGACCGTCCCGTCGCTGTTCAGGATCATCGGCGCGATCAGCGGACGCGAGCGGTGCAACCAGAGCGTGCGCACCGCCTCGGGCGTCACGACGGCGTCGTTGCTGACGAGCAGCACGTGCGTCGACACCGACTCGGCCACGCCGTAGTTGCAGCCCTCGGAGAAACTGAGGTTGCACCCCGGTTCGAGCACCGTCCAGCCGCGGCGATCCGCCGCCCGGTTGGTGCCCTCGTCACCACCGTTATTCACAACGATTCTCTCAACGATGATGTCGTCGCCTTGCGGCAGATTGTCCGCGAGCTGCGCGAACAGGTCGGGCCGCTTGTACGAGAGCGTCACGACCGACAGGCCCTTGACCAGCTCCTCGCTCAACGCATGCCCCGCGGGGTACCGAGGCCGGTCGAGTACGCGACCTTGTAGATGGCCGTCACGCACGCCTGCGCGGGCTGCTCGCCGCCGGCAATCACGCGACCGCCGAGCAGCTGAACATCCGCGCCGATCTTCACGCCGTCACCTAGGTCGATGATCAGCGCGTTGTCGTCGGCCAGCGCCTCCTCGATGCTCGCCTCGTACTCGTTGCCGACATCCTCTTGCGTGTCCTCGGTCGCCATCGCGAGGCACACAACGACGATTTCCATTTCGTTGAACTGCAGCGGGTTCGCGACGACATCGGACGTGCGCACCGCGCCGTACACGTAGATGGCCGGTTGCGGCCGACCCTTGGCTTGCACCGCGTTCGGGTTGCCCCGCTTGCAGACCGCGAGCGGCTTTGGATACGTGCCCGCTGCCAGCTGCGCCACCACGGCGTCTAGGATCAGATTCTTGATCGCTCGTTTCACCCGCGCACCCCTCCACGTTGCTGACCGAGCAGCTGCCCGGCGATGTTCGCTTGCAGCTCGGCCTGAATGGCATCGGCTGCGTTGTTCATGCTGCTGGTCAGGAAGTACGCCGGCTTGATCGTCACCTGCGTGACGCCGAGGAACAGCGGCACCAGCTGCCGTTCCTTCACGTTCTTGCCGCCGCCCTTGTAGCCGTACAGAATCAGGTCGCCGTCCTGCTGCTTGTGCCAAAACGTCAGGTACTGCTCGGACGCCTCGCGCGCCGTGAAGCGCGGCACACCAGCCGGGGTCAGCGCCGCCGCGAGCGGGATGGTCAGCACCTTCGCGCGCTTCGGTCGGACCGTGCCGCCGAATTCCTGAATGGCCGCGTACGCCAGCAGGTCACCGCCCGTCAGCAGCCCGAGCCGGGCGAACACTGCCGCTGCTTCCTGCTCAACGCGCGACGAGATCGACGCCGCGAGTCGACCCGTGCGCCGATGGATTTCCCGACCTTGCGCTAGGTCAACGAGTCGACCCGACGCCTTCTGTACGGCTTCACGCTCGGCGATGCGGATGCGCTTCTGCGTGACGGTCAGCACCGCTTGACGCAGGATGACGGCGCCGTCGTGGAAATCCGCGACGAGCTGTTCCAGCTCTGCGGTGTCGACGCGAAACGACGCCGCACCCGCGTATACGGACGCCACCCTACGCGATGCCGGGGGGCATCAGGCTTGCCAGTGCCATCGCGAATAGCGGCGTGTAGTCCTTTGCCACCAGGAACGAGGCCGAGCCCTGCGGCTGACCTTCCGACGCTAGCTCGACCTTGGTGCCGCGGCGGAACATGAACGCGACCTGATCCGCGACGGCATAGCGCGTGGTCGGGTCCACCAGCTCGACGCGCGACGCGATGCCGCCACGGTACTCGACCTGTACGGACGCGATGCCACCGACGAAGCAGCCAGCGCGCAGCCCGACCTCACCGAAGCGGCCCTCGTCGAGCATCGCCCATTCGCTCGTGTCCTTCGCGGTCGTGCCGGCAAAGTCGCCGGTCGACGATTCCTTGATCGACGCAATCGAGACGATCGGGTACCCGCGCAGTCGGATCGACCGGCTGCCAGGCTCGACGTCCAGCGTATGCGTGTACGTCTTGCGACGCAGCACGCGGTCGGTGCGTTTCTCGACGTGACCCGACACCGCCGCAATCAGGTTTTCGATGTGCTCGGTGACCGCCGTATCCTCGACCAGCGAGTCACGTTCCGCCTTCATCGACGGGTGCCGCAGCACGTCGTTGCGATCGCAGAGGGTGAGCCCGCCTGCGAGCCAGTTGGTGACTCGCAGGCCGACTCGAAAACCGCCGTTCTTGACGCCATAGGTGTATTCGACCTCGGCGATATACAGCACCGTGGTCGTGTTCTGATCCGCGATCGTGGTGTCCGCGGCCGTGATGTTCCAGGTGAACAGGCCGGTTCCGCTGTCGTACGTGCAGCCACCCGCTTGCAGCACGTTGGCGTTTGCCCCGCTCGCGCCGTCCCGCGCGTTGATGATGAACGCGGAGTCGTCACTTTCAAGGTCGGCGTTATACAGCCGCATTTTTGCCGTCAGCAGCGTCGGGTGCACGCCGTTCTTGTCGGCGAGGACAGTGGAGAACTCGCGCGACTGTTTCTCGTCGACGGCAAAGATTTCGAGCAGGTCAGACATGGGAACCTCGGGTCGTTACTTGAGAACGTCGACGATCTTGGCGAGCTTCTTGGCGTCGGCCGCTTTCGCGTCCTCGGCATTGCGTGGGGTGCGCGTCACCTTCGTGACCGTGCCGCACGTCGGGCAGCTGATCGCGTGCTCGATGCCATCGAATGACAGTGCCTCGATCATCTCGGTGGTGTCGGTGCCGCAGCCCTTACGGGCGTTGGTCAGCTGCACCAGCGCCTCGGTGACCTCGGTCGTCGACGGCTCCGCGCTGAGCGTGTCGGCACGCTCCATCGACTTTGCGAGGTTCCGGGCGAACAGCACGAGCGACGGGTGGTCGCCCGCCGCTTCGAGCGTTTCGCGCTTCGCGATGCTTGCTCCGCGTAGCGCGTCGGTCAGGACGCGCGGGCCGGCGCATCGGTAACGCACGCCGGAAATCGGCGTCGGTTCGGCTGCTTCGGTTTCGATTTCGGTTTCGATTGCACTCATGTGATGGCTCCTTAGAATCCACTGCCGCTGATCTTCGAGGTGAACGACGCATTAATCGCTGGGCAGGTGGCGCTCAGCGCGAGTCGCTGCCACACGAAGATGCGTTCGCCGTTGGCGAGGTTCGTGGTCGGCACGTCCTGCACGGTGCCATCGGTCACGAACGTGATGCCGCCGGGCGTCGTCACGCGGTTGGTGATCGTGGAAACGTCACCCTTCGCAGCGGCGATGCCTTGCGAGATATCCGCAAGCGCGCTGGCCGCATTGGCGCCATCGACGGTGAGCGTGACCTGCGCGTGCGTGAGGGCGAGCGACGCATTATGGTTCACCCAATAGAAGCCTTCGTAATACGTCTTGGTCACCGACTCGTCCGACGTGGTGTCGTAGAACATGAGTCGGAAGCCGCGCCGGGTGGGCTCGATGGTGCGGATCGTGACCGGGCCAGTCAGGCGGCGGACGGTGATCGTGCGCGCGGCGTCGACCGCGCTGGCAATCGCCTTCAGGACGTAGAGCACCGAGCCCATCGTCGAGAGCGTGACGGCGGTCGCGCCGTTCAGCGTACCGGTTTGCGCGACGATGGTGCCGTCAGCCTTGCGGCATGTGACGGCCACCGTCCGGGTGTCGGCGCCGTCCGAGACGATTTGCACCGAGTCGGCCGCAGCCATTTGGGTGAACACGGGCTCGACGCCCGGCACGCTTGAGGTGCCAGTGTCGTCGATCACGCCGCCGCTGGTGGCGGTGTTATCTTCGGGCGCATTCTTGACGCACCACGGGCGAAAGTCTGTCGTTGCAAGAGGCGGCATAGGAAGCTCCTAGGGTGGAAGGGTTGGGGGTTACTGCACAGACTTCGCGCCAGCGATGTCGCCAGCGAGCTGCTTGGTGGTCGCGTGCACGCTGTCGATCGCGAGCAGCGTGGCGAGCGTGGCCCGCAGCGTCTGGTCGAGTGCCTGGCTCGCCACGAGCGCCATGCCCGAGGCTTCGCCGTCACTGATGGTGCTGCCGCTGGCGTGCACGATGCCGAGAGCGGAAACGAACCCGCGCACCTCGAACGGCAGCGAGGCTAGGACAGACAAGACGGATTGCCGCGCTTCGATCACGAGCGCGCGTGCCTGCGCGATCCCGTGCTGAGCCTCGACGATAGCCTGCGCCTGCGCGCCTGTGCCGGCGGTCGATCCAACCACGGCGCCGAGCTGGCGCGTGACGGTGTGCAGGATCTCGACGACGGCCGCCGCCGAAACGGACCTGGCCGCGAGCCATTCAAGCGCGAGTGCTTGCTGCTGCGTGACGGTCGCCAGCGATTCGAGGACGCTGGGTGCGAGGGCCGAGACGGCTGTTAGGCTTTCGACCGGCGCGACCGGCGCGTACTTCACCCCGCGCAGCGACTCGATCAGCGCGGCAATGGTCACTGCCCCGCTGCGTTGCGTGGCGATCGGATCGGACGCCGTCGTTGATACTGACGTCAGTGATTCGACCCGTGCTGCCTGCATCCGCGATGCCGCGGCCAGTGCGTCAATGGGTAGGTTCGCGAGCACGATGCCCACGATCTCGCCCTTGGACTCCATCGGGTCGGCGGCGGATGCGGCGATCCCGTGCAGCGTCTCGACTGCGAGCAGCCCGAGCTGCGTGCTGACGCTGACCAGCGCTTCGACCGTGGCGCCGCTCGTCGCGGCGATACTCCGTAGGTTTTCCACCGGCTCAGCCGCGAGCCCTGCGACGCTGTGCAGCGCTTCGATTATGTCCGCCATCAGGCGTGACACGCCCGCGAGCGTTTCTAGGCGGGCGCCGCGCGTGATGGACGTCGACGCCAGCGATTCGACCTGCGCCCCGAACGTCGCTGCGTAGGTCCGTAGCGCCTCGACAAGTAACGCCGAGGACGCGGAGCGTGCGGCCAGTGCCTCGACCCGTTCGCCGCTCGACGCCGAGACACCGGCAGCAGCTTCGACGCGCTCGGTTCTGGCGTTTGAGGTGGACGCCAGCCACTCGACTGGCGTTGCCAGCGTCGACGCGTGGCCGCGCAGCTCCTCGACGATCAACGCCGAGGATGCCGAACGAGCCGCCAACGTCTCGACCCGTTCCGCACTCGCTGCCGAGACGGCCGCTATGGACTCGACGCGCTCTGCGCTCGTGGCCGAGGTTCCGGCCATCGACTCGGCTGGCGTGACAAGGGTCGCAGCGTAGGTGCGCAAGCTCTCGATGAGCAACGCCAGTGACGCGGATCGCGCTGCCAGCGTTTCGATGCGCTCTCCGCTCAATGCGGACACGCCGGCCACCGACTCGACGCGTTCGGCACTCGTCGTCGAGGCGATCGCCAGCGACTCGACCCGATCGCTGATCGTCTGCGACGTCGCATGCAGTGCCTCGACGATCGCGGCCATCGTTGCGGTCAGGCCATGAACGCCCTCGACCCGCAGGCTCGGTGACGCCGACACGCCAGCCAGTGCGTCAATGGGTAGGTTCGCGAGCACGATGCCCACGATCTCGCCCTTGGACTCCATCGGGTCGGCGGCGGATGCGGCGATCCCGTGCAGCGCTTCCATCCGCTCGGCAGACGTGGTCGAAGTCGCGGCAAGCGCTTCGACTCGTTCGGTCGAGGTGGTCGAGACTCCGGCCACGTTCTCGACCCGTGCAGCCTTCGTCGCCGAGACTCCGGCGACCGCTCCAATGGCATAGGCCAGTGAGGTGGCTAGATCATTGTCATCGAGGGCGAGGAGCACGGGGTTACGTCGTCTGAGCCGGCGTAAGGCGCGTCCCGCGCAACGTCGCATCGAGCGTCCGCTGAAGCGTGGCGCAGTCCTCGGCTGGCCGACGCATCCGCTCCGCGCATGCCACGGATTTCGCGTCACACGCGGCAAGCTCGGCGCTTTTGACCGCGTCCGACTCGCTCGTGAGATTGACGTCACGCTGGCACTGCGCCGCGACGGAGACACACTCCCGCTCGACCGCAAAGCGGCAGATCGGGTCGGCGGCGAAGGCTGGAGTGACGAACGCTAGGAGCAGCGCGGTGGAAAGCAGCTTTAACATGGACGGCCCTTTCGTTACTGCGTCAAGGTGACGCTCATCGCTGAGCCGGCGTCAAGGGTTGTGTTGGTGGACTGGGAGATGTTCTGTGTCCACTGGACGTCAAGGGTGCCGGTGGCCCCGGCGGTGAAGTAACCCGAGACGCGAATGGTGTTGTCGGCGGAGCTTCCCAGGTCGCCAACCTTGACCCCCGTCGGTGTGTTGGTGCAGACCGTGAGAAAGGCGGGCGTGTCTGCTCCGGAGGCCGTGCCTATTGCGGTTACTGCGATGCGGCACGTGGAGCCAGCCGGCCCGGCGAAGGCAAGTTTGAAGTCCGCTGTCGTGCCGGTGGTGACGGCGAGATCGGCTTCGATGCGGTAGGTGAGTCCGTTCGTGACGGCCCACCCCGTCAAGTCGGGGCCGGTGCCTTGATCGATGGCAAGCGTGACGTTGCTATTCTTCGCCGTACTGTCTGACGTGCGGACTTTGGTGATGCCGGAGGGATTGCCCCACCCGCCGTCGCCTCGGTAGTAGGTCGATGCGCCAGGCGAGCCGCCGCTGGATGCATCCAGATCCTCGGGCAGGATAGAATTAGAAGGCAGCGTGATGGTGCATACGCTGCCGTTGCAGGTGCCGCCAAGCGGCGACAAGACGTTCGTCACGTACGTTTCGACCGTTGCGCCGGTGTTATACTGGGTATACTGGATCGCGGGCGGACCGGCGGACGGGCCAGCGGACGCAGACGTAGCCACGAGGAGCAGCAGTGCGACAAGAAGTGATCGAAATTGCGTCATTGTGACTCCATGGAAAGTTATTACTGCGCTCTACGAGTGTAGGCTTTAGTGGGGAGCTATGGCGTTCACTGACAAGCAGCGCCGGGCGCGCTGGCCGCTCACTCCTGAGCAACGATTCTGGAAACAAGTGCCCGACCGGCCGGAAGGGGCGCACATTTTCTCGCTCGATCATTTCGGCGAGGGCCGCACCCTGGACCGGCCTATCGCTTGCCATCACTGCGATAATCGACCGTGCGTCAGACCGTCCCACATTTATGCGGGCACGATGAAAACCAACGCTCGCGATATGGTCCTACGGGACCGACATCCAGGCATCGTCAACAGCCACGGCGAAACGAACTACAATGCTAAACTGACGGCTGCTCAGGTCGTCGCTATCCGCGCCCGCTACGCGTCTGGCGGCATCAGTCAAGCGAGCTTGGCGAGGGAGTACGGGGTTGCGCAGCAGACCGTCAGCGCCTGCATGAACGGCCAGAACTGGCCGAGCCTCGATCGGCCCTAATTACCACTCGCATACGCGCACATCAGCAGTGCCTGACGAGGTGATGGCGCATAGCGCGCCGCGGAATAGGCCAATGCCCTGCATGTCCCAGAAGCCGCCGGGCGTGATCCTGTGGCCGGCTGTCGTCGTGGCGCCGGTCGATGCGAGACGCACGAAGATATTTGCGCCGCCGATATTGTTGATTGAGAATCCTACGCGGTTGGCGTTTGCGGCGAGCAGCAGTGTGGACGATGTCGTCACCGTCACGGTGCCGTCCGGCGTGCTCGCGCTCAGCGCATCGGTGACCGACTTGCCGTTGCGGCCATCGACGGTGATACGCTGCCAGTGTTTGGTTTTGCTGTCCTCGGTGTTTGTTTCGGTCGCGATCTCGGCGCCGCCTGATGGAACGGTGCCCTTCTGTACGCTTTCAGTTGCCATAGGCGGCTCCGGTGGTTACCAATCCGCGGCCATCATGCTTCGGGTTCCGGCGGTCGTGATGCGTGCTTCGCCGGTACCGTCGGCGCGGTCGCGCACGCTGGTAATGTCAATGACGCCGCTTAGCTTCAGCGGCGTCGCAAGCGAGAGCTGCAGCGGAAACTCGCTGCCCTCGCGGTAGACCTTGTCAGGGGTATGGGCGACCTTGCCGGGTCGAACGACACACGTTGCAATCTTCATCGGCACCAGTGGGGGCGAAGGGCGCAGTCAGAGCTGGAAACGCTTCTGCGCGTCGGTGAGAATTTCGGCGATGCGCGCTCCGCATTTCGCCCATGTGAATTCGCGCCGGATGTAGCGCGCGCCCTCGGCGCCAAGCTCTAGCGTCTGGTCGTACTTCAGCATGGTGACGAGCATCGCTTCGGCGAAGTCGTTCGGCCCGGTCATCGCTTGCCGGTACTTCCCGTCATCAGTCTCGGCGGCATGCTCCCCGTGCGTAACGCCGACGCGAATCGGCTGCGCCGGCAGCAGCAGGCAGTTGCGCTCGCTGGCGAATTCCAGGTGTCCGCCCCACTCGGGAGCGATACACGGCAGGCCCGACGTCATCGCTTCCGCGAGCGTCATGCCGAAGCCTTCGCCAATCGTCGGGTACACGAACGCGTGCGCGCTGGCGTACAGCTCGCCCAGCTCGGCACGCGTCAGGTTGCGGGTGTCGTAGTGAATGGTTCCGCTGTCGTTCGTCTCGATCTTGCCGGGGTCGTTCGGATCTTGCGTGGTCGTCTTGAGGTACAGGTGCGCACCGCAGTCTTTCAGCTGGCCGAGGACGTACGCCTGCGCGGCGATCACCTGCCCCTTGCGTAAGCTCGCGGCGCCGACCCACAAGAAGCGGAACGGCACACCGTAGGTGCGTTCCACGAGCGGCATCGGATCGACGCCAAGCGGCGCGAGCAGCACGGGTAGATCCTCGCGGACGTTCAAGAAGATCGAGCGACAGAACTTCGACGGCACAACGAGCAGGTCCATGCGCGCGAGCGCATCGCGGGCGCCTCGCGGTAGGTCGGGCGACTCAAACATCGTGTAAGCGACGAGCCGCTTGCCTTCGATCTTCTCGGGCAAGTCGGTCGGCGGTGCGACGGTGAACGCGAGCGGCGCGGCGTCATCCCAATCGACGTACGGCGCGAGCGCCTGCTTGATTCCTTCGGCCGCGACGGCGTAGCCGTAGCCGCGCCCCGTTGCCAGATAGTCGTCACCGATCCACGCGACTTTGAGCATTCCACCCCTCCACACCGCAGAAACACGAAAACAGCCGCACCTCCTGACGGCGTGAGCCACCAGGAGGTGCGGAGGACTAGGTTACGGCTGCGATTTACGAAGCCGCATTTTTGATGATCACGATTGCTTTCGGCAGCACGACCTTGGGCGCGAACCGCGAAATGAGCCGGATGCCCATGCCGCCGGAGTAGAACTCCGCGTGATCGCTGAACGCGATTTCGAGATCATGGCGCAGGCCGAAGAACAGCGCCCGACGCAGGTTCGCGTACAGGGCGAACGGCATGCCCGCAGTTGCGTTCGTGGTGATGTCCGGCAGCACGCTGCAGACTTCCCACGGGCGACCGAGGATGGTGGCAGGGGCGCCGGCCATCATCGGCGAGAACAGCGGCTGCAGTGCGCTGTCCTTGATCTTGCGGGTGAGATCCGCAACGTACGAGCTGAAGTAAAACTTGCCCGTCAGGTGCACGCGCTTGTCGACCTTGGACATCGCGTCGACGAAATCGTCATAGGCGATGTTGGACATCGACGTCTTGCCGCTGGTCGAGCTGCCACCGAGGCTGTGCGCGAATGCGCCCGCAGCGTACAGCGCGCCGTACCAGCCGGTCGGGCTGTTATTGGTCGCGAGGCCGACGCGGTCGTATTCTAGGCCGAACGTCTCGAACGCCTGCTCCATCATAAAATCGAGGAAGCCGATCGGCATGTCCTGATTCAGCTCGAAGCTGATCTTCGACTTGGCGATCGCCGTCTTGGCATCGAGGCGAGGCTTGGGGTCGATGATCTCGGAGCCGGCGAAAGCCGCCGGGCCGTTCGTCTCGCCGGGGTACTCCAGCGTCCAGGCGTTGGCCGCGGTCGGGATGTCGAGCGTCGGGCTCGTCATCCGCACGACGCGTGCGTCACGCAGGACCGTGCCGTACTCGTCTTGCAGCCACTGCACCTCGTCGAAAATCTGCTGCATGATGAGGTTGCCGCCCTTGGACACGCCGCCCGAGGGTGCGCCTTCATCCTGGCCGGACCCGCGCTTGAACATCTCGGGACCGAAGTTGCGCGGCTTCGCTTCCATCTCGACGCGCGTGCGGTCCTCGACCCAGCGGCCGAACTGAGTGATGCTCTCGCGCTGCTTCCGCGACAGCCCGCCGTTCCGCTGCGAGAACTCGGCGACGTATTCCTTTTCGTCGATGATGCTGGAACGCGTCTGGTTCTTCTCCAGCACGTCGCACCGGGCGCTCAGCTTCTCGACGACCGCACGCTGCGAGTCGAGCTTAGCGTTTGCCTCGACCAGCTCGGCCGCGGTGCGCGCGTACTGCTCGGCAGTGATCTTGCCGGCTTCAGCTGCCTCGCGAGCCGCCTTTGCATCCTCCTTGATGCTGGCTGCGTCGCGCGCGATCTGGTCGCTGTTGCGCTCCAGGGTCGCGATCGCGGTGTGAAGCGAGCCCGTGTCGGGCGCTACGGGGTGATTCTTGGCATCGGTTGCACTCATGTGTGGCTCCTCAAAAAGAAACCGGGCGCAGCTCGGCGCTCGTCGCGCCGGTGCGGCCCGGATAGGGTTCGGTTGTGGGTTGTGGTTGCGGGGTGTGAGGGTGAAGGTTACGCGCCGACGACGGCAGCGCGGGCGAAGATACCGGCGTAAATGTCACCACCGATGTCGGGCGCAGGGGGCGACACCAGCGCCGCCAAGCGCTCGACTGACCGTTGAGCCGCGGCGAGCACCGACACGGTGTCGGTACCGTTCGCGCGGGCCAGGGTTTCAGCCGACGCCTGCAGACGGGTCAGTGCATCAGACACCGAGCGCGCATCGTCGTCGCTCGTGTCGTCGGTCGTGCTTTCCGACGTCGAATCGAGCAGGTCGCGCAACGCCGTGGTCGCAGCCGAGCACGCTGCGTGCGCAGCCTCGACCTTCTCGCGGTTCTTGCGCGACAGGGACTTGCCGGCACGCTGGCCGACGATGGACTTGTCGCCGAACAGACCAGCGACACGCTCAGCCGTCTCGATCGCAAGGGCCGCTTCCTCGTGCGCAGCATCACGCTCGGACTCGACGGCCGCATAGACTTCGTCGGCCGCGGTGCCTGCGGCGATCAGCTCGCGCACGAGCGTCAGCAGCTCTTTCGTATCGTTCGCAGCCAGCGCCTCGCGGACCGGGCCGGCGAAGATGCCGCGCAGCTTCTCGGCCTGTTCCGTTGGTAACGGAACACTGCAAGGCTCAGCGGCGGCATTCTGGCTGCCACCCTCCTCGCGCGCGGGCGCGGGAATCGGCGGCTGGCCCTCGACGCTGCTCGTCGTGGCGCCTTCGTCGGCGAGTCGGAACAGCGGTCCCAGCTCGACGCCGTCCCGCAGCATGAACACGCCGGAATCGCGCCGGGTCGTGAACAGGTCAGGGAACTTGCTCGCAGCTGAGCGGTACGCGCAGGCGCTGCCGGCGTGCTGTTTCAGCGCGTCCGGGTCAGCCGGAGTCGGCACCGCCGAGACTTCGAGGGCATCCGACTTAAGGAAGTCGAACCCGAGGAAGTACCCGTCATCCGAGTACATGACCTCATAGTCGGTCGGCACCCATCCGAACGAGACGGCGTGCATGTCGCCGTTCTCGAACATCGAGAAGATCATGCGCGCAAAGTCGAGGTGTTCGGTGCCGTCGGTCGTCGCGAGCGGCGCGACGCGGATCATCAGCACGCGACCGAGGCCGACGTGGTCCGCCTTCTTGATCGCGACAATGCGACCAATCGGCGGCAGCGGGCCACCGCTGTTATGGTTCCACAAGAACACCGGGTTTTTCGCCAGGTTCGTGGTGTCGATGCCGTCGACGCGAATGCGCGAGCCATCGCGCTTGTCGCCCTCGGACACGGCGACGAATTCGAGCAGGCGCCCATCGCCCCCGCCGTCAGTCGCGCGCTGCCACGCCTCGAAGTTGGCCGTGCGTTCCCAGCCACCGAACTCGGCGCCAGTGAACACGCGCGCACCGAATGAGGCGACGGTGCGAACGGTGACCATCTCACCGCGCTGAAGGGTCGACAGCATGCCCTCGGCTTGGGCGCGGGTCGCCTTGTCGGTGCCCTCGCGGAACTTGAGGGCGGGAAGGTTCTGGATCGCCTGTCCGGCGAGCGCACGAATGCGATTGATGACGGTTGCCATGGTGAACTCCTGAGCAGTGAGGGAAGCGGGTTAGGCGACGACAGGTGTCGTCGTGCAGCGGCAGTTGATGACTTCCTCGGCAGCGCCGCTCGGATCACCGGGGATGGCGAGGCCATTCGAGAACACTTCGTCCATGTCGCGAATTTCGCCGTCGACGGCGACGTGCGAGTCGCGCACGAATTCATCACCCGACGTCATCCATTCGCGTTTCTTCACGCCCTGCGCCTTCATCTCGACGCGCTTGCTGCCGTTGACGGCGCCGCCGATCTCGGTGCGGGCGATGGTGCGGGTGCGGCTCGCACCGTTCTCGGCGCGATCTTGGAACGTAAGGCGGACGCGGGCAGCTAGGTCGTTGATTGCCTCGCCCTTGTTCAGCCCTTCGCGGAGCGTGACGCGCAGCGACTCGCGCAGCGTGTCGTTGATCCGCACCACGCGGATCGTCTTGTCGCGCAGCAGCGCATCCGCGGCGCCCGACTCAATGGCGAGCGGGTCAGCGCCCAGGATCTCAGCGACGTCGTCGACGCCGATGCCGATGGCTTGTTCGAGGTACGGGGCAATGAAGCTCCGCAGCTCGCGATCCGCCGCGCGCTCGTCGAACAGAATGCGTTTGGTGTCCTCGTCGACGCTGCGGACGTTGCGTCCGACCACGCGTTCGAGGTTCGCTAACGTCTCGGTGCGGAGCCCGCGAAAGTACCGCTTCAGGCGATTCCGCGTTGTCGTTTCGAGCGGTGCCCACTTCGCGACGAACGCCCGCCATTCGCGCAGGCGCTTCGGCTGGAAGTTGCGGGCGAAGCGTCCATGACCGCAGCCACAGCCGCGCGCCGTCTCGTCAGTGGCGACGGGCTCGGGTGCGCCATCGGTCAGGTCGTCGACCTCGTCGATGGCGAGCGGCGGCGGTGCCCCTGCCAGTGCGGCGGGTTGCTCCTCGGGCTCGGCGGTTGCCTGCTCCAGCGTGGTGACCACGCCGCGCACCAGCACCTCGTCGGTCAGGTCATCCGGGTTCGCACCCAAGTCGACCAGCTCTGCGGCCACACGGGGCGACACGAACTTGTCGACGAGCGTGCCGTAATTCTTGACCTTGTCCTCGAAGCGACCGCGCAGGGCGTCGATCTCGTCGCGGTCGAGGTAGAACTTGCGGCCGTTCAGATGCGCAACGAGCGCATGTGTCAGGCCAGAAAAGACGATCTTCGCGAGCGGCACGACGGCCTGAACCGCGTAGATGATGTCCGTTGCTTCGATGCCCTCGCGTGACAGTCCAACGTCGGAATAGTCACCGAGCTTCGGGGGCGGAATCTTAAAAATGCGGGCGACGTCCTTGACGCCTTGCACCGCCATCTCGACGAGCTGCAGGTCGCCGAGATCACCGCCGAACGGTTCGAGGTGCCAGCCGGCGTTCAGGCCAACGACCCCGCGCATGTTCTCGACGCCGACGTGTCGTTCCTTGAAGCCGCGCACCATCGCATCGAGCGTGGCCTTGTCGACGACCTGCGGAATCCGGGTGTCACCGTCAGCGCCGTAGCGCACCACGGCGCTCGGCTCCGCGCCGCGCTCGAAAAACGCCTTGTCGTAGAGCTGGCGCGCATAGTTGCCATCGACCTTCGACGCGGCAGCGCGCACCGGGCCGCAGCCTAAGATTTGATACTTGTCGTTCAGGTCGGGCAGCAGCTTGACGTGCGTCAGGTACTCGGGCGGGAAGTCTTTCCGTTGCGAGCCCCACGTGATGCGCCACGCCTTCAGCGAGCCGGTCACGTAGTCGATCACCGGCGACACGTGCTGCAGGCCGAGCACCAGCATCTCGATGGGCAGGCCGGTCCGGCTGTCCAGCATCGAGCTGGTCCAGATCCAGGCGTTACCCGTTTCGAGCAGGTAGCCGCACAGGAGCTGCACGACGTAGTCGCCGTCCGGGTAGCGACCGGGGTTCGGGTTGTCGTTCACGAAGTCGAGCACCGGATCGGTGTCGATGGCTTCGGGGCCCTTGCCCTTGATCAGCTTGCGGGGAATCGCGGCGACGTCCTGCATGAGCAGCGACATCGCCGAGAACAGCAGGTCATGCGTTGAGAACGATGCCTCGGCGCCGCGACCTCCATAAGCGCGGCCGTTCCCGTCGACAACGCCGGAATAGAAGGCTCTCGCCATCGCGTCGACGCTCGAACGTACATGCGCGTCGACCTCGCCGCGGGTCACCGCGCCTGCAGCATTGCCGGCACGATCGGGGCGGTTCATGTGTTTGCGCTTCGGCATAGGCAGGGCTCGTGGCTTTCGGCAGGGGCGAACAGGTGGCGAAACCGGGACGCACGAAAAGACGGCCCCGCACGCGGTTAGGCGTACGGAGCCGTGGATTAAGCCGGACGAACGCCGTAGCGTTTCCGGGCTCGACGTCGCTGCCTGAATTGCATCAGCGATGACAGAAAGAAGGGCGACGGCCGACCGGCCTAAGCCGATCCAACCTGCGGGGGAACAGGCGCGCGAGGCGACCCACTCAAGCGCTGAAGCCGCCGCCCTAGCTCGTGCGACGCGACCCCCGATCGCGTCGCTACTTTTTCTTTTCCTTCGTCTTGCTCACCGGGGCAGGTCGCTCGACCGCGCCGTCAGGCTTGCGCACTGGCCGCGTGGTGATCGAGCGATTGACGCCCGTGCTCAATGAATCCCCTTCAGGCGCAGCACTTCGCGCATCAGGTGGCCGGCTTCGTCCTCGTACTCGTCGCCGAGCTTGCGGAGGAACGTCACCGCCACGTCGTCGTTGTCGACTGCGGCAATCGACTCGTCACCGCGGTAGCGCATCACGATCGCCATATCCTTCGCGATGCGTTGCGCGGCTGCGCGCGACTGGTTGGCCGTGACGGCGAGTGCGTGCCAGCTATCCCCGGCAGCGTTACAGAGGATCGCGGCACCGTGTGCGAGCTTTCCTTGCTGCGCCTCGAAGCGGCCACACCAGTCGATGACCTGTTCGCCGAGACTCGGCTGCGGTACGGCGTTCGGCGCCTGCGACGTCATTTCGCTGGCCCCACCTGGATCGTCACACCCTCGCGCATGACCTTCGCCAGTGGATGAACGCGCGGCACGTAAATGTGCATGTCCGCCACCGCCGAACCCTCAGTCTGTACGTTGACGATCGCCAAGCGTTCCCCCTTCCAGCCCCTCGACTGCACCACCGATGTAATTTGCCCCTCGATCCTCATTGCTCCCCCTTCGTCTTTTAGTTGAAGCTGACGCCTCGACGCGGCACCATCGGCCATCCGCAGCTCGGGCACGCGCCGCAATTCGGGCAGGTGTGACGATGCGGCTCGGGAACCGGCCATGGCCCCGGCGGCTGAATCCCCGGATACGTCAGCGGCATGTCACCTGCCCAGGGCGCGCTCGGCGTGAGCGGCCAGTGGTGCGCTGGTGCGTGCTTTCCGACGTTCGTCACGGCGACACCCTCGCCAGGTACTGCTCGCACGTTTCAAGCGGACACTCGCGCACCTCGCCACCGTCGACGCCCTTGCCGCATGAAAACTTGACAAGCAGACCGGCCTTGAGGTTCAGGCACCGATGCCCCGTCTGGTGATCGTTCTCGGCGAGTCGCGAGCGGCCCCACTTGCCGGCGAGCACGGCGTCACGCCAGTCGTGGTGAAACCGACCGATAATGCGGTGCCACTGACAGACCTGCGTCGACGTCCACCCGTTCGGGTTGCCGTTCTTGATCGAGTCCGCGTAACCCTCGAAGTCCTTCATGCGGAGGAAGTGATGCTCGTCCTCGTTCCGCGCGAGCGCTTCGAGTGCGACGTGCTTGGCGCGGACGATGCCGGCCGGTTGCGCCGGACCGACGCCGCACGCGAAGTCGTCGACCGCATGGTGCGCCTCGTGCGCTGCGTCGACCGCGATCAGCTGCGCTTCGGTCAGCGCCGGCATCTGCGTCCTAGCCTGCACAGTGCCGAGCGTCATGCGCGGACGGTTCCGCAGCTCGTTCGACGGGAGGTCGAACAGCGCGCCCGCCTCGACGACGAGCGGCGTGCCGCTGGCGTCCCGCACAATGCGGACATCCATCACGTCGGCAAGGCTGTCATTCATCTTCGGCGACTGCGCACACTCGACCGGGTACGCGAGGCAGATGCCTGCGACGTCGTAGAGTACCTGCGCTTCCTTGTCGTAGTGCTTGCCGTCCTCGTCGGTCTGCCAGCTGCCGCCGAGCGTGTCTTTCAGCGCACGGGCGATCTCGTAGATGACGCCGAGACGCTTGGTGATGTCACCCAGCAGCTCGACATCGCGCTGCACCCGATGCGCGGAACCCGGCAGCGTGTCGCGCATCATGCGCACCGCCTCGGCTGCGAAATTCCATCGCGACTCCTGCGCCGCGTCCATCCAGACTTGCGTGGCCGTGCAGCCGTCCGCGTCGAATCCATACGGATCGCCGGTGCGTCCGCTGTTCTCGATCTTGACCGAGACGTCACGGCGCGACGGGCGGACAGGGTCGGTCGGGTTGGCGTTACAGTCGACCACTGGTGTCGACGCCGGCTCGGGCGTAGCGGTAACTGCCCCTTGTGTGCGAGCCGTGGTCGACGTTGGGCGCGGCGTCCCGGTGGAACGCGGCACGGTCGAAGTCGGATCAGTGGCCGGACCGCAGGCACTGCGATCAGTGCTCGTCGACGTCTTGGCGGCAACGGTCAGGATCGCGCCATTGATGTCGAGGAGCACGCGATCACCACTCGTCGGGACCAGGCAGACGTTGACGCAGAGCGTGAGCACGCCGCTGTCAACGTCCATCGCGCCGTTGAGCCACAGCGCTTGCTTGTCGGACTGGATAAACGAGACTGGCTCACCCGTCACGGTGATCGTCTGACACGTCACCTTCGAGTAGTCGGTACCGAACCGCACCGTCGAATCCGAGAGCGTCGGCGCAGCGGACGCATTGCCACTGCCCCCCAGCAACAGCGCGCACGCCAGCGTCGCAGCGCAAAGCGCCGCCTTGATGTTTCCACCCATTTTCGATGTTCCCCTTGGTTTGATTTTGGTGCGCGGAGCGGGGCGCTAGGTTCCGCGCTTGGCGGCTTGCAGCTCAGCTACGAGGCGGTCACCTCACTGCGGACCGCGACAAACGTGCCGACGTACGCGCCGAGGGCAGCGGGCACCACCATCCAGCGGTTGGTGGTGTAGGCGACGACGGTGCACGCTGACAGCAGGATGATCACAGCGGACCAGAGTTAGGAAATGAATAGTCGCCTATTACATTGCCTTTATGAGCTTGCGGGACTCTACGCTCCGCAAAGTTTCCAAGGTACGAGCGAACACGTTGCGTGCCCCAATATGATCGGAGTCGGACGTGTGGCCACAGCCAACGCACGCAAAATGCTCTCCCTTTCTGTTGTCACGATCGCACCTTCCACACTCGGGGCACGTCTGCGAAGTGTACGCGGGAGGAACGGCGTGAAGCTGCACACGGTGCTCTTCGGCCTTATGTCCAATCCGCGTAAGAACTCGGCGACAGGTCCAAGGTGCGATTGCTTTTCTAAATGCCTTACCTCTTTTCTTTTGTTTGCCACGCTTCATGTCATGCAACTTCTCGACTCCAAGCGTTGCCAGCGTACTCCACGGCAAAAGATTGATGGTCCGGTTAATGTAGTTCTCGCGTTCGCGAAAGGCTCGTTGCCGCGACTTCGAGCCAGGCTTACGGCGACGAATCTTGTCTCGAATGGCGATAAACTCGCGGCCATAGTGGTTGCCGTCCGAGTCGGAAATCAGCTTATTCAAGCCAAGGTCCAATCCCAGTGTGATGCCGCCTGTCTTGGTTGTTTTAGTGGGTGCGTCGATCCACACGATCAAAGCATCTTCACTCAGGGCACAACCTTGAATGAATTTCGCTCCGGAGACGTCTAGCCACTTGTTGACGATGGTAGTTCGCTTCGTTGGGATCGTGATACGATGCCCGGCGTGCAGCGTGGACAACCGAACGATCAGATCGAACGAACCGCGACCGACTTCTACGCCGACAAACTTAGAGTCCAGCACGGCGGAGCCGCGAAATACTGGGCAACTCGCCTGTTTTCCCAATGCCTTGGCTGATTTCTTTGTTGCCACGACCATTTCCAACGCTTGCTTCAAGGCTTGACTCTTGTACCGTTCGGACAATCGCGTACACGTCAGCCGGGCCAGCGTTGGCTTGTCGAGCGAACCGCGATCATTCCATACCGAACGGAGGTAGAAGTTGACCGCACCACGATAGGATTCCAGCAAAGCGGCAATGGCTTGTCGCTTGTGGTCGGTCGCAAACTTCAGAGTTACCTCACAGGCTCGCCTCATTCGAGTTCCTTCGCAATGACAGCGGCCTTCTTGCTGCCGCGACGCATCCCATACAATCGGCAACAGAAGCTGGTTACAACCGCAATTAAATCCTTTACTAAATCATCTTTTGCTTCTGAGTCTCTGTTGATGACGATGAGTTCGCAACCACACTTCGGCAGAAGTTCTTCAAAATACGCGAATCCAAATCGAGTCAGGCGGTCCTTGTGTTCCACGACTATCCGATCTGGATTGGAGCGAAGTAGGGCGGTTAGCTTCTTTCGCCGGTCGTTCATTCCAGAAGCGATTTCCTTCACAACCTTGTCAACAACAAACCCTCTGCCCCTGCAAAACTCTAAACACCGCTCAACCTGTCGATCCAAATCAGCCTTCTTGTCATGCGAAGACACTCGGCAATACACCGACGCTGACAGAGACTCTTTCCTTTGCGACTTCGGTTCAACTAATATTGCACCGCTTGGCGCTCTGTACGCCACAACCGGCAGCTTGCCTGTTTTGAACCATCGCCAAGCGGTGATGTACGCAATTCCGTTCTGTTTCGCCCAGTGAGATAGTTTCATGCGACTATAATAGGCAATGATCGACTACTAGTCAAGTGATCTGTTACCAGCCGGACGCGCGTCGCGTCCGGCGATGCCGGCGGTGTAGCGCGCCCAGGCGTAGTCGGCCGCGAGCGTACAGAAGAACGTCACCGGCCACGCTTGCAGCGTCGTCGCGACGCTCGAACGATGCCACGACGTCTGTGCCCTGCGGCTTCGGCACGGGCACGCGTCGCTGCGCACTCCGGGCTTTCGTGCTGTCGCTCGATCCGACCATCGGCCAGGATCGCGCCAGGAATCCCCATCATCACGCTGTCCGGTTGCCGTCAGGCTCGTCAGGCTCCGCGTTACCCGTCACGGTGCATCCCGCCGAGCACGCGTCGATCAGCTCGTCAGCGTCGAGCTCGACGTCCGCTGTCTCGTACTCGGTCAGCATCTCGCGCATGACATCCTCGGTCAGTGCCAGCGCCCCGCGGAGTGTGCAGGCATTCGCGTCCCCGAGGTTCACGAACGCCACCGGGTTGCCTTCATCCGTGACGCCCGAGATTGCCATGCCCTGCAATGACCCGTCCTCGATCATGCTGATCACGCACGCCATGGTGGTGTGCAGGCGTTGCTTGACGGGCAGCGGCTTGGGTTTATCCTTGCCGCCTTCGATGACGCGTAGGCCCTTGCGATCGACGGGCACGGCTACTTGCCTTCGAGCTTCGCGCGAACGAGGCAGTCTTTCGCTTCGAGGATCTTGCGCAGGCCCGCCGACTTCTCGGCACAGTCAGGCAGCGTCTCGTCCATCGTGCGTGCCAGGTCGCCGATAGGCTTGCTGACTTCCTGCAGGTGCGCAGGCAGGTGCTCGTACGCGAAATGTCGCATGATAGGATTCGCCATCTTTACCGTTCCCCCTTCAGGTGCGTGCGCGCCCCGCGGATCACGCGACGCTCGACGTACAGCTTGATCTTGCTGCAGCGCAGGCAGCGCCGTTGCGTCACCCAGCGGCCCGCGATCCATTCCTCGGTAGCGACGCCGAGATAGTCGCCATGGCCGAACAGGCGGCACCAGATCGGCCACCAGCGCCAGTCGCGCTTAATGTAAACACTCATGTTCGCACCTCGATCTCGCAGCCCGTCAGCGCCTTAATCAGCCCCAGCAGCTCGGACTCGGCGACCTTAACGTAGGGTTCCGCTGGTCGACCTTCACGGCCGAGGTTCATGCCGAAGTACACGCGCTTGCCTGGTGGCGTGATCACCACCGACGGCATGCCGCCGACGAGCCCACGATCGTAGACCAGCGACGTCTTTTTTGCTTGACAGATGTCGCGCGCCACGCTATTCTTTCTGCATGTCGAGTCGGGAACTGCTCAAGCACCTGAACGCGGATGGCTGGCAGGTCGTGTCGCAGCGCCCTCGAGCTTGCACATCGCCTCGGCGAGCATCTCGGGGTGGTACTGCTTGCTGACGATCCAGTTGCCCCACTTATCCTTCTCGAGCAGCGATGGGGGCGAGCTTGAAGAAGCGGAAGCCGCCTCCGTAGCCTGACAGTCCAGCACCTTCGTGCCCGTCGGCGGCCGCACGCAGGCGGGGTACGACGACACTCCGTGCGGTGTCGGAGTCAAGTTCGACAAGGACGAAGCGTCGATTGCTCCCCCGCTCGGCATTGATCTTCAGCACTGCATGACCAGTGGTTCCGCTGCCTGCGAAGGAGTCGAGAATGATGTCATCGGGTCCGCTGAATACCTCGATGAGGTACGCAACGAGATCCACCGGCTTCGGGTAGGAGAACCTGATCCCGAGTCTCTCCAGCATTAGACGCATCTGATTAGTCGTGCCGAAACCACGGAGAACGCTGACGACATGACCCTTGCGTTGCTCCCGCTTTTTGACAGCCTCGATAGCGCCCGTTCGCGTGATCTCGAACACCGTCTCCTGCCCTTTGCTGTCGAGCACGGGGCTGAAGCCGGCGGCGACAAAGGACTCCAGGATCTTGCGAGAGCTCCAGCCGGACGTGGCCGTAACAGGCTTCGACAGTTTACCCGCGGAGACGTGGAGATCTCGGTCGTATCTGGGCCACTGGACGTCTTCTCGGGCTACCCTCCCGGAGTCAAACGACGCCGGAAATCCCGCAGGAAGTCGAACCGCTACAGGCGGGTTCTTCGGACCGTTCTTCACGACCGTATTGCGGATTTCGGCGCGGAAGAGCTTGCTGTCCGCGCCGACATTGGGGTCGACGACGTTCGGCTCATCGATGTCGCCAGACTTGGAATAGGCGAGTACGTATTCGTGGTAGTTGATTACCTTGGCCTGGTTGTCGGTGTTCCCTTCGTAGTTCCATACGAAGCTGCAGTAGAATGCGTCGCGCCCGAAAAGCTCGTCGCAAAGAACTTTCAGGTAGTGGCATTCGTCGTCGTTAATGCTGATGAGCAAGGTCCCATTGCGCGGCGTGAGCAGTTTCCAAAGAAGCTCAAGGCGGGCGCGCATAAGGGACAGCCAGAGGCTGTGTTCCAAACCATCGTCGTAGGTAAAGAAGGCGCTTCCGGTGTTGTACGGGGGGTCGATGTAAATGCACTTGACCTTGCCAGCGAACTCCTGCTCCAAGGCCTTCAGGGCGAGCAGGTTGTCACCTTCGATGACGAGGTGATCACTGCGTCGGCCAACGTTGGTCGCCGACACGTGCGCGAGCGAAGCCTCAGGGAGCAGAATGCGGGGCTCCAGCCGGGGCCGCTCATCCTTGCCGATCCAGGTCAGCTCCAGTCGTTTGAGTCGGTTCGTCATTTCTTCTTCCCTGCGGCACCCGACCAAGCCGGGCCGCGTGACGGTGCCGCACCCCGTCAAGGACGTGACGCCAGGCACGCACCGCAGCATTGAACGCCAGGCGGGGATACAGATACGCTAGGCGAAGGGAGCCGCTACTATGACGACCTACATTGCGATTCTACGGAAAGAGCCTGACTCCGACTTCGGAGTAATGTTCCCCGACTTTCCAGGGTGCATCACCGTCGGCGAGACGCTACAGCAGGCCCACGAACGCGCCGTCGAGGCGCTGGCGTTCCATATCGAAGGCATGCGAGAGGACGGCGAGCCAATCCCTGACCCGAGCGCGCTTGATGCCGTCCTCGGTGATCCCGAACACCGCGGCGGTGTGCCGCTGTTGGTGCAGTACGCCGCAGCGCCCCGCGAGCGAAAAGCTAGCTAGGGAACCTGTAGCGCGTTCACGACCTCGCCTGCGTCAGCACCGCCACACGATCACCGCAAGCATAATCACGCCCGCGCGTGGCGATAGTAGCGTGATACCGACGAGCATCAGAAACACCCCCGGCGTCACAGCCCGACCTTGCGCGACGTCACACCACCCGACAGCAGCGGCGCTCGCAGTCTGAGCGTCACGCCGTCATCGCCCTTGGTGTGCGACATGATTTCCAGCCGCGACCAGTCGAGGCGGTAGCCAGCCTGCACGCACTGCCCTCGGATGATCGTGATTGCATCCTCGGTCGCGTGGCGTGCGTCCTTGAAGGTGGCTGTCAGCTGCGCCCAGCGTTCGCCGGTGGTGACCGTCGGCGGGGCGGGCGTCAGCGGCGTGCGGGCAGCCGGACCAGGCACGGGGCCAGCGTTCGCCATCGCGCGCGACAGGTAGTCACTGAACGGGTCGGTGCGTGGTGCCATGACCTTGATCGCGCGACCGACGGTTGCCTTGACCTCGGCGACCATCTCGTCCGCGCATCGCGCGAGCGCATCGCGGAGCAGGTTGGGCATCGGCGATGGCTTCAGCGGCATCGTAAACGGGCGCACGACAGGCGCCGTGGCAGGGTCATGCTTGAACGTCAGGCCGTGCCGCGGCGTCGGGTCGTTCATCGGCACCCAGCTGCCCGACACATAGTCACGCAGCCCCGCACGCGCCATCGCCACGACCTTCTCGACCATGTAGGCGACCGGCAGGCGTGCCCCCTTCGGGGTCGACTGCGAGTGCTGCGGCGGCAGCGCGATCGACGCACGGGACAGACTGCGCCCGTTGCCGAGATCCATGCTTGCCGTCTCGACCTTGGCCGGCATCCCCCGGAAGCCGAGCCAGTAGGTCAGCCAACGTGCGGTGTCGTTGGCGTCCTGCTCGCTCAGGTTGCGGTCGATCAAATACGACTTGCGCGTGAGCAGCACCATCAGCGTGACGCCGCCACCCTTGCGCGGTTGACACCAGGCTTCGTAGATGTCGGACGACAGGCCGAAGCGCTTCTCGTGCGACGTGTTGTGCGCAGGATCTCAAGCGCATCGCCCGTGTGAATAATACTGCTCATGTCAGCGGCTCCAAGTGTGGGGTAGCAGTCAGCGGGCAGTGCAGCGCCAAGCCGTGCAGCGCCTCAAGCATGGCGTGGCAGGCGTCTTGGCGCGCCCAGTAGCGCATGCACCCTAGTCGCATCAATTGCTGACGATCGGCATCGCTGACCTTCTCGGCGCTGCGGTTCGCCACGGCCTTGCGGCGCAGCTCTGGCTTGCCGAATTGCGGCACCGCGATGATGCCGCTCGTGGCGGGGACCAGCGGCCCCATGTCATGGTATTTCTCGACAGGCAAGGCGACGTAATGATGGCCGATACGACGGCCAAAATCAGGGCATTTCCACTTCCGCTTGCTGGCGTCAGCCTTTAGGTCTGCCTTACTGGTCTTGATCTCGACCTCGTACAGCACTCCGCTTTCCGACAGCACCGCGAGGTCCATTTCCCAGCTTACCAGCCCCCAGCTGACGTTCGGCACGACAATGAATTGACGCCAGGGGAAGATGTGCCTTGCCACCGCCGTGGCAATGACATCGGCATGCGCCATGGGGTACTTTCTTGGACTTGGGTTCATGTCAGCGGCTCCACGTGTGGGCACGTGTGGGGTAGGGGGCGGGGCGCAGCCGATTTAGCGAGCGGCAAATAACCGCGGAACACGCGCAGCCTGCGCCTACAGACGGGGCACGCAAATTGCCCGGCGTCTGGCATCCAGGCCATGGCGCGCCGGTGACAGCAAGGCCAGCGCACTTAGGCATCCTCCAAGCGGACCGCGGTGCATGGCCGGCCACCGAACAGCCGCACCTACTCAGCATCACCCCTCCACCACGTCACTTGCGTTGATCCCCGAACACGGCACTTCCGCGCTGGCCCCTGCTTCACGAGTAGGGCCGCGTCTGCATCAGTCAGCCGGCGGCGGATCTCTTGCAGCTCGCCCAGCTCGCGGCGGTCGGGGTCGCTCCCGAGCTGCCACAGCTCGCAGGCGGTCATGCCCGGATAGGCGCGCACGAGGTTGACGACGAGCGTCACGTGCGTGCCCCGCTTCCCGGTGCGGGTCACGTAGTCGGCTGCCAGGTGCGACGTCACAGGGTCGTTCGTGTGCGCGATCGGGTTCTGCCCGAACAATGAGCCTTGCCCCTTCAGCACCCGTACGCCCTCCATTCTGCTTCCTTCGCTGCTTGAATCTCTCGGCCGTTGTCGCGTGAGCCACCCGACCAGAACGACGCCGACGTGTGACTGAGGCGGCTTGCCTGCAGCCGGCGCACTTCCTCGCGGGCGATGCCCTCAAAGTCAAAGGTGAACCCGTTATACGTGCGCAGGTTGTCGTATGGCGGACTGGTGACGGTTAAGTCCACGCTCGCATCCGGCAGCCCCGCCATTACCTCTAGGCAGTCGCCGTGGTGTAGCGCGTAAGTCATGCCGTTAGCCTCATGCCGCTGCCAGTAGTGATTCTTGGCGATCAAACAGCCGTTCGGTTGCACTGGCGTAATAGCCCGCATCCTTCTCGATCCCGATAAACGAGCGGCCCATCGCCTGACATGCGATACCAGTGCTGGCCGATCCCGCGAATGCGTCAAGCACTACAGCGCCAGGCTTGGAACTGGCCGCGATGATGTGCCGCAACAGCGCCTGCGGCTTCTCGCATGGGTGCTTGCCCCTGTATGCCTGCACCGTGGGGAAGTCCCAAACGTCGGTATAGGGGACATCAGCGGTGACTGCGAACGGTCGCCGCAAGTCCTCGTAATCCTTGCGCAATTCATGGTAGTCCTTGCGCAAGTCCTCGTAATCCTTGCGCAATTCATGGTAGTCCTTGCGCAAATAATGGTAGTCCTTGCGCAAATACTCGCCGCCTTGGCGGTTGGCATAGGCGCGAAGCTGTTCGTACTTCTCGCGCGTAGGCAGCCTCCACTGAACGCGGCTCAGGTAGTGGCCCGCCATCTGGCTGGATGTTGCGATGTTGGCGTCTCGCGAAGTCAGGCCAGCGCGCTGCCACTCGCCCGCGATATAAGCCCGCAACGGCTCAAAGATGAACCCCCGCAGCTCGTCGCACTTGGCCGCATAGCCCGCCCCACCCTTGGCGATGTTGTCCGCGCCGTAGTGCTCGGCAAAGATGATTGTTTCGGAGGCGGGGAAGTAACCGCGTAAATCATCCTTACATGCCCCATTATGCCACCCCTGCTCCTTGCGCCATCGAATGTTGCACAGCACGCTCAAGCGCACGGCAATCTGCATTTCTACGCGGCTACCCATCTGCGGGCTGGCGAACAGGTACAGGCTCCCATTCGGCTTCAACACGCGCACGAACTGTTCCACCACACCATCCAGCCACGAGAGAAAGGCGTCCGGCTTATCCCATTGCCTGTCCCAATCGTCGCCCTTGACCTTGAAGTAGGGCGGGTCAGTCAGCACAAGATCGATGGAGTTGTCCGGTAGCGTCCGCATAACCTCCATGCAGTCGCCGTGGTGTAGCGCATAGGTCATTCGTTCTCTATCCGTTTCCAGCATGTTTGTTAATGCGTGACGTGCGGTGCGGGAAAGTGCATCGGGTGTCGGTCCTCTGGCGCGTGCTCTGCCACATGCCTTTCCCCGGCGACCTGTATCCGCGTCTGATTGCGGTCCAGTTGCCAGTCGTCGACGTGGGTGTCATCGCAGTTCTTGCACGCCCAGTGCTCCAGCTCGAACACCTCAAGCTCTGGCAGGCGCTCGAAGGTGGCGATGATCCAATGCCGCTTGGCCGTCATGGGTCTCACAGCCTAGCTCTAGCGCTGCCTCGACCGCGGTCAGTGCTTCGACGATGGCTGTGGTGTAGCCGTCCACCGTGCCGGTGGTGCGGACCTTCAGGATGTAGAGCGACACTTTAGCTAGCCCGCTCAGCCAGACGTTTCTCGGCGTGCTCGATCAGCTCGCAGGCGATGTCGACCGCCGCGGTGCCTGTCGTCTTGGCGATGTCGGTCACGTGCGCGTGGGTGCCCAGCATGCGGCCGACGAGATCGACCACCAGGGCGAGGCGGTCAGGCTGCGTCGCTGCCAGCTCCCCGGCGCGAGCTCCATAGCCCCCGAGCGTGACCTGATCGGTACACACTGACGGCACGGGCGCGGGTGCCGGCTCGTCCATGCGCATGACAGCCGCTTGGATGTTGCCGAGGTTGTGGCCCTCGTGCGGGGCCACGAGCGCGACCTGTACGTCCCGCTCCATCCAGAGGCTGTTCAGCTCGCTGACCAGGCCAGGTGTCGCTTCGGCGTCGAGGTTCAGCACCACCGACACGCGCGGCCCTTGCCGCGTACGCAGCTGCGTCACGTTGGCGATGCGTGCGGCGTAGGTTGTCGCCCCCATTACGCCGCGGCTCGGTTCTCGATGAAGTATAGCTCGCGCTCGGCGATCGTGGTGCCCTCGCCGGTCGCTGCCTTCAGGTCGCGGACGCAGCCGTTGCAGCGCTGAATCAGCGTTCCGATCGGCGTCGACTTGGTGTTGATCCGGTACGCGTGCCCACAGGGCAGCTTGCCCGTGCGGTACTGCTTGCGTGCGTTGCGTCCCATCCCCTCACCCCCTTGTCACCCAAACGAAATCGCGTTGTCGATGCTGATGAGCGACGACGACCGCGCTGCGTAGGCCAGCACCACGGCATCCGCACGGTCAGGGCTGTTCACCCCGGCGCGGTGCTTCAGGCGCTTGCGCATGTCGTCCTTGCTCTCGACTTGAATCTGACCCTTCCCGTTCACGCGGTAGCGGATCGCCGACATTTGCGCGCACAGCAGATCATCCTGCGGCAGATCGCAGTCGCCCGACTTCAGACGCTCGCGCACCGCCCAATACAATTCGCTGCGGCGGTTGAAGTACCGCTCGGGGTCGTGGGCGCGTGTGCCGACGTTGATCGGCTCGGACGGTTCCCCTTCCTCGATCAGCTTATCGTGCACCCCGGCGCCGATGCCGTTGGCGTCCACGCCGATCACCTCGGCTCCGAAGTCGCGGCGCCATATCTTCGCCCGACCGGCGGTCGCCATCGTATCCTGGTTCCGGTAGCACTCGACCAGGCGCACCCGCGGTCCATGCCGGGTCGCGATGACGGTTTCGTCGCCCCCGTACAGTGCGACGTCGACGCCGAGCCCCTTCGGGTCGGTCGCCTTGGGCTCGATCTCTCGGGCCATGGCGCGCTCGATCCACGAGAGCGGGAACAACGTGTCGTCGCCCAGCTCGGGGAAGTCAGCCAGCACGCGGCTGATGTAAAACGATGACTCCTCGCCGTAGCGTGCGGCGATGTCGTCGACCCATTCCTGTGTGACCAGGCCAGGGATGACGATACCGTTGCCCTGCAGGTTCGGCGTATCGAACGCCGTGATTTTGATTTTCTCGACGCCGGGGGTTTTGAACTCTTGAGCGAAGCGGCTGTTAGGATCGGTTGGGTTGCCGATGCTCAGCAGCCGGGCGCCACCCGACGACATGACCGCGTCGATGGCTTCCCAGATTTCATCCGCGACGCCGCTTGCCTCGTCGACGATGATCAGAATGTGACCGCTCGACGGGTGGACGCCCTGAAAGCTCGTCGGGTCGTCAGTCGCGAACCCGAACAGGTACCACCCATCCTCGAACGTCAGGTCGGTGAGGTTGAGCTTACCACCCAACGGCCGAAGCGCTGTCGAGTGCGCCTTCCGCAGCTCCTGCCACAGCAGCTTCCGCACCTGGCGCCCCGTCGGCGCTGTCGTGATCACGATGCTGTACGGGTGACAGCACCCGAACTGCAGGGCCGCTCTCGCTGCCAAGTGCGTCTTGCCCGCGCCATGGCACGAGCGCACCGCCGTGCGTCGATTCTTCTTGATCGAGCGCAGGATCTCTACCTGCTTCGGCCAGAGCTTCCCCGATAGGTGCGTCTCGACCCACCATTCCGGGCGTTGCTTGTTGGTCAGGTGGTTGATGATCTTCTGATCCTCGGGTGTCCTCGCCCTCGTCATTCGGCACTAGCTCCCCGTCAATGTAGTCGTAGCCTTCGATTCGCACCCCCTTGCGAATCAGCGCCTCGGCTTCGCGAGCTAGGTCGGCGTACGTCGTCACCATTGCGATCGGCCCGCCACCGGGGCCGGCGTGCTCGTGGGCGACCTTATCCGTCATCCCGCAGAGATTCTTCGCGAGGAAGATCGCCGCGGTCGCGTTGGTATCCTTCATCCCAAAGAGGGCCGCGCGCACGCTGACCTTCGCCTCTGCCTGCCCTCGCGCCCAGATAGAAGCGTAGGGCTCCTCCAGCAGTCGTCGGTAGACCGTTCGCTCGGAGACGCAGAACCATTGCGCCACGTCAGCGACCGTCGATGCGCGAAGCGCCAACTTGTAGAGCTGGGTTAGGTCGAGTGCCACTTCAGGTCGACCACCAACGGACTCGCGGACCTGACCCCCAGTGTCAGACGCCACAACTAGCTTCATTCCCGATGACAGAACTAGCGCCATGGGCTGATGTGACGCTGATCAAGGCATAGAGACTTTGGGCCGTGAGCCTTCCGGCGTGCGCCAATGAATGGCAATGAGGGCAGAGCATGATGCCGTTCTCTGATTCATCCGGTCCATCTTCCGATATCGGAACGATGTGATGTGCGTGAACGGTCACGTCGAACCCGCAGACTTTACACTTCAGTCCATCGCGCTCGGCGACCCGTTGGCGAAAGCTAACGCCGTACTTTTGTACGGAGGCGTTCCTCGCCTTCGCATGACGCGCTCGACGCCGATACGAAGCCGCCCCCTGGCGCAGCTTTCGTAAAACACCCTGAACGTCTTTTTCTCTCCCCCCGAGAGAAAGGAGGCCGGCACGAAGTCGATCCACCTGCGTAAGGGCATACTCTGCGAATTCGCAGTCTTCCCGCCCAATACCGTGGCTCTTGCCATTTGCAGTGGCGTCTAGCATGCCGGCGTATAGTTTTTCGATTGTCGGCATAGGGGGGCCATTGCGACGTCACAAAGAAACAGAAGGAAGGGGGCTCATGGCTGACGGTGTGGTGATCGTAGAAGAGGCCGCCGATACCATGATAGCCGCCGTGCTCGTCAGTGTGGAGGGTTGACCCACTCTCAACGCTCTTGTGGATGGCCGCTTGGAGTGTGTTCGCCTCAGTGCTGGCGACGGGGTGTGCTTTCGTCCGGCCGCCCTTGCCGCGCTCGCGCATCCCCATCACCGGAATTTTTCCCACCGTGCCCCGGCCGGCACGCAACTTTTTTGAAGCGTCGGGGCCATCGCGGTCAAGTGTTTGGATCGTCTTCGTTCCGCGAAGCAAAGTACGTCCGCAGCTGGTCGCGCAGATTCCTCGACCGCGCAGAGCCGTCATCGACGAGCTGATAGAGCCCCTGCCAGTCACGCTTGAGATCAACGTCAGGGTTGAATCCGTTGTCGACCAGGATGCGCCAGCGCTGCCAGTATTGCCGCGACCGCTTCGGCCCATGATGAGCATGCGTGATGAGGCCAGGGATGAACCCGATGTTGCGTCGGATCTCGCGCTCGGCCAGCGCCTGCCACTCATGCAACCGACGAACATAGCCGGGGTGCGCCTTCGGATGGAACGATCGGTCTACCTCACCGATCAGCGCTTGCGCTTGGTGATGGTCACCGGCGCCAGCGATGGCGAAATCAATCTGCCCGCCAACCGCGTCGAGCGCATCCCGGCGCCACGCCCACGCGAAACCCGGATGCCACAGGTGCGTTTTGCCTGGCTGCACCGGACCGCCGTAGTACGGACGGTGACCAGTGGGGTTGCGTTGATCGCCCTCGCGAAAACACGCCGCGAATGACTTGTGTGTCTGGTGCGGCCTGAAGTCGTGCGTCAGGTCGAGTGCTTCACTCCACGGCTGCAGCACCGCGTAGTGTTGCAGTGCCTGAACGATGGCACCTGCCCAATCCGGCCGAACGAAACGAACGTCGGCGTCGAGAAAAAGGATGTACTCGGCGTCATGGGGAAGCCGGGTCACGCCGACATTCTGTGACGACTCCTTGTGCCAGATTTCGGACTTGGTGCGCAGGCGCGTATATTGGTGCTGCGGAGTCGGCACCCATGACGGCGTCGCCGAATCCATCGCGGGCGCATACTCCGGCACCGCATGGTCACGATCCCCGAACGCGACCTCGACCGTATGCAGGACGGCGCCCGCGTCGTGAACCATCTTCGCAAAAGGCTCGTAGAGATCCCAGCGAGAACGGTAGCGCGCTGAATTGAACAGGGTGCACACCACATGCAAAGGCGCGTGGACGCGGTCGGGCCGCGAGAACATCCCCGGTTTGAATCCCTGCGCTGCCTCTTGATTCGCCACTGTCCACCACCTACCGAGAAGATCCGCCGCCTAGTTGCGCCGGTACAAGAACATGAGCCACAGCCAGGCGAGGTTCGCCGTGGCGATCGAACAGCCACCCGCGAAACTACACCAGAAGCCAATCGCTGGATACAGCCAGCAATTCCAAAGAGGTCGCTATCCGCTGCGTCGACATAATCGCCAAACTCGGACGTTCACGGTTGTACGGCTACGGCCGTTGCCACACCAGCATCGGATTCCAACACCCCCCACTTAACCCGCCCGCTCTTTTCTCTCATTCAACATCGGCAATCGGTTCACGATCTTCATCGTCTCCACACTCACCCGCACCACCCGCCCGATCAAATCCACAATATACCTCGGCTGGTTGTGTTCCTTACACCAGTCGTTCGGGTCATTCACAATCCCGCTGTCCTTGTCCCGCGTGAATTGATAGCGTTCGATAATCCATTCGATCGCAGGCTTGCCGTTCACGATGTAGTCGTACGCCTCCAGCGGAATCTTCGAGATCGTCAGGTGGCTGTTATAGATGATGCGGGTCTTGTCCCACTTCGCCCCCGCGGCCTTCTGCTCGGCGCTCGGGCGTTCGAATCGCATCTTGTCGACCTTATAGGTCTCGGGCAACCCCAGATCGAGCTTGTCGTGAATCTCCTCCACCGGCCAGGTCGGCACCGTCTCATAGTTCAAGTGCCATTCCGCCAGCTTCCGGCCGGAGTCGGAGAAGGTTTTGAAATCCTTGGTTTCTTTCGTCAGCGGGATGCGCGGCAGCATCTTCTTCAAGTCCGCCGCGAAGCGGGTGCGGTACTCGGGGGAATGCAGCACGCCGTAGACGTAATAGAAGATGTCCTGCTTGCCCACGTCCTTCCCGTACGCGGCCCGGAACGTCTTCAGGATCGCATCCGTGATCGCGTCCCGACGGCGATAGCCGTCGATGACCTCACCTTCGCTTTTACCGAGGTTGAGATTGCCGGAATCTTCGGCGGGTTCATAGAGATAGAGCGGGTAACACTGTCCTGTATCGTGCAAATGCCGGTTGGGCGTGCAATTGGTTATCAACGCGGAGAATTCTTTCGAAGCGCCGATGCCGGACACCATGATTGAGAGGTTTTTGGAGTTCGCAGTCGGGTAGATCTTCGGAATTTGGTAGACGCAGTTATTGAATTGGCGGTCGAAGTACATCCACTGCTTTGAATACGGACGATACATCGACTGGCGAACAGCGTCCGAATGGAATTTGCCCGCTTTTCCTCTCGCCAAATCCTGTTTTACCTCTCGCGTCCAACTGATCTTCTTGAGGTCGATCTCAATGAAATCGTCAACGGCCTCTAACCGCTCCTTCGGGGTAGTGGGAACGTTGGAGTTTTTGAATCGTTTCACTTCAGAATTGAAGAAGTCGATCATGTCGGACATGTTCGACCGCAATACTTTCTGCGAGAAGTTGTAGCACCATGCGTCGCGGTTGGTGATTACGCCGCTTGAGTAGTCTTCAAAGAATACAACCTTTGAAATCGCGTCGGTCTGGCCCAATTCATCGAAAGTCGAAAAGGCTTCGTCTCTCTGGTTGATCCAGTCATTGTCGCTATTGGGCTCAATCTCTCTCCACTTCCCTGCGTTTTCGATTCCCGAAACGCTCGCGAAACTCTTAACGAGCGCGAGCTTTTTTTCGCGGCTGAGGTAGTCGCCGATGTCGTGGTACCGGACTGTGCAACCGTCCTTCTTAGCGGGGTTCTTTACAAACAACGTGATGGCGATAGGCGCGCGACTACCGGAGCCGAAGATTTTTCCGCCTTCTTGCCTTGATAGCTCACCTGACGTCCGCTGGTTTCCGCGCAAGTTAAAGACCAGAATCGATGTAAATTCGTCTTTCAGGCAAGCACGCAAGCCATCGAATGCGTTACCGTCGATGTACGAGCCGTTGGTGACAAATCCAATTACGCCGCGGTCCTTGATCCGATCGCTGGCCCAGCGAATGGCGCGGACATAGCTGTCGTAGACACTGTTCAGCAACGTCGCATTTGACCTTTCCGCGTACGTCGCACGGATGCGGTCGTCCAACGATTCGTATTTGAGGTTCTTGTTTCCGTCGTTCTCACTGTTCTGTAGCGCGGAGTACGGCGGGTTCGCGATGACCACGCGAATCGGGCTGGCTTTCTGGCGTTTCACGCGGGCGGAGTTTTCGGGGAAGGTGCCTTCGAATTGTTGTTGGCCGGATTCGTAGAGTTGGAACGTGTCGGTCAGGCAGATGCCGTCGAAGGGGATGTAGTCGTCCTTGCCCTTGCCTTCGGCCAGGCTCGCGCCTTGGCTTCGCAGGCCGTGGAAGGTTTCTTCGATGTTGATGGCGGCGATGTAGTAGGCGAGCAGGACGATTTCGTTGGCGTGCATCTCGTGTTTGTATTTGTGCAGCAGCTTGTCGGGCGGGATGAGGCCGGACTGGAGCAGACGGACGAGGAACGTGCCGGTGCCGGTGAAGGGGTCGATAATGTGGACGTCTTTTTCGCCCAGTCCGCTGTTGAACTCGTCGCGTAAAACGTCCTGAACGCTGTGGATGATGAAGTCGACGACTTCGACGGGCGTGTAGACGATGCCCAGCCGCTCGGCCATGCGGGGAAAGGCCTTGTTGAAGAACTCATCGTAGAGCGTTTTGATGACGGTCTGGCGGCCTTCGGCGTCGTCGACGCCTTCGACTTTTCTTTTTACGGCTTCGTAGAACTTGTCGAGGGTTTCGGCTTCCTTCCCGATGGCTTGCTCGTCGAGCAATTGCAGCATCTTCCCCATGGCCTGCGAGACGGGGTTGTGTTGCGTGAACTGGTAGTTGCCGAACAGCGCGTTGAACACCGGCCCGGTGATGAGGTGCTGCGCGAGCATCTCGATCGCGTCGTCACGGCTGACGGCGGGGTTGAGGTTGTGCTGCAAACCGGCCAGAAATTCGGCGAAGGCTTTGGCGTGTTTGCTCTTGGGGTCGTCCAGCAGCGCCTTGATGCGCGTGATCAGGTCGGGCGTCAATGACCTACCGCAGCAGCGACGCGATGGTGCCCGCGATCGAACCGCCGATGGCTGCGCCGATGATGGCTACGAGCGGCACCAGACGATACTTCAGGTTCGCGACGTCCTGGCGCAAGTCGTCGCGTAGCGCGCGAGCGACGTCACGCGATTCGAGCGCGGCGTTGACCTTATGCTGGCACTCGGCCAATTCGTCGGCCTTCGCACCGACTTCCGCTTCCATCTCCAGCACGCGGGCCGCAAGGCCGTGGTTGACAGATTCGGCCGTTTTCGCGTAGGCCGCGCAGGCCGCTTCGTTCGCCCTGGCGACGCGAAGATCCGCAAGCAGCCGGGGACCCACCTCGGACTTGGCGCGCAAGATCGACATAAACAGCGAGCGCGCACCGCGTAGCTCGCGCATCGCTTCGTCGCGGAGCGAGAGCGCTTGCACCGACGTCAGGTTCGCACGCTCGGCGTTGCTCTGCGCCTGCTCGGCCGTCGTCTGCCAGTCACAGGCCACGCTCTTGTACGCAGCCAGCGTTGCCTCGCGCGACTCGACGGTGTCCGTCAGGTCGTCGACTTCGTCGAGCAAGCCGCGGACGTCAGCCTGCAGCTCGGTGCCGATCTCGCGCAGACCCGACACCGTGCGAATCTTGGTCAGGTCCACGTCCTCGAGACCAGGGGCGATGTCGTCCGGGTCCACCATGTCAGCCTCGACCACCACAACCTCGCTCCCCGCTGCCCGCTTTGCCATACCAGCCCCCTCGATTTTGTTTTGTGATGTCACTGCTCAGTCGAGCAGTGAGCCGTCCGCGATTGACTCAGCGCCCTGCGCGAGCGCATCGACTTGCCGGCGCGTGAGGCGCACGATGACGCTGTCGCTGCCGCCGAATACGGTCAGCTGCGCACCGCCCTTGTCTGCCTCGGTCAGCGCGATGCCATTGCCGTTCTCGTCCTGCAGCCGCAGCTCGATCATCGCGCGTGCCGCGTGACGCGTCGTGCGCGTCGCTGCGCTTGGCGCTTGGCCTTGCGGAACGCATTCCGCGACGCCTTCCGCCGCACGCCATGGGCGCGGTTGTCCCGAATACGGGCGTCGATCACCAGCTCGCGACGGGCAGCTTCACCCGTCGGGGTTCCCCCGAACCACCTCCGCAGCTTCCCAAACATAGAACCCCCCTTACTCGCCGATGATCGACGCCAGCTTTGTGCGCGCCGTCTCGTACAGCGCGCGTGCCGAATCCGGGCGCACGTTCAGCTCCTGCGCGATCTCGAAGAACGATGCGTTTTCCATGCGAAGCGCGACCACGCGGCGCTCGTCGAACGTGAGTCGCGCCATCGCAGATTCGAGAATGAGGTGCGCTTCGGTTGCTTCGATGCCACCGTCGCGAGTGATAACGGACATGACTGGTTCCGATCTTGTGGAAGTGAACTACGAGAGCCGCTGCAGGACGGTTCCGAGAACCGACTTGACCGTGACGCGCAGCGGGCACTGCGGCTGCGCCATGCAGTGCTCAGCGCAGCCACACGGGTCGCCCGGATTCGCGGCCGTCGTGCTGGCGTACGCTCGGACGGCCGACGGCATGGCGCCGAACACGATGACTTGCGGGCAGTCAACTGCAGCAGCGACGTGCATCAGGCCCGAGTCGTTGCCGACGTACAGCGCGCAGCGTTCGAGCACGGCCGCGGTTTCGCGGATCGTCAGCTGGTCGAGGTAGCTCGCGTCCGTTTGCGGCAGCGGGCTATTGCGGCGACCACCGTTGCAGTCAGGCACCGTCGCGCCGACTTCGATGACTGGCACGAGCTCATCCGACAACGCAGCGACGAGCCGTTCCCACGAAGCGCGCGGCCAGCGCCGGCTCGGCCATCCGGCCCATGCGTCGACGGCAACCGCGCCGTGAGGATTGTCGAGCGCCTTGGCTGTCGCGCGCTCGGCGGTGGTCAGGAATATCTGAGGCTCACGGCACTGCAGCTGCTCGTACATTGGCGAGGCGTGGTCGATGCCGCAGGCGTGGGCGTACGAGTCGGCCATGTGCTGGCCGGCGTACCCACCGAGCGGCAGAACAACGACGGTGCCGTCATCTTCCCATCCGCCTTCGAGGTGAGGATTGCTCTCGAACAGCTCGGGCCGTCGGACGTCCACCGTCACACGCTCGCTCGGGCGGAAGGCCCGCAGCGCGCGCACCGTGGCCGTCATGGCGACCTCGTCGCCGAGCGAACCGCGCAGAAATAGGCGCACGGCTTAGATCGCCACGCGCTCGAACACGATGACACCGCCGTAGTCGAGGGCCGGGTCGTACGTATGTTCCACGATGCGCCAGTCGGGCCGCAGCATCGGCAGCATTCCGAGTTTGCGAATGGCTTCGAGCGTGGCCGTGCCGAAATCGGGGTGGTGCTTCGGACCCGTGCCCTGCCAGTCGCATTTGTTCTGTGCCAGCGGCGACGCGTCATGCAGGATCATGCGTCCGCCCGGCAGAACCTTGTCGCCGTAGTGCAACGCATCGAGCATCACGTGATTGATGTCGTGTCCGCCGTCGACGAACAGGAAATGCAGCCCGTTGGAAACTTCGATGTAGACGTGACTCGACTCGCCCTGCACCACGCGCGCGCCAGCGAACGGCGGCACGTCAGCGCACACAGCACCGCCTGCACCATCGCGGCCGTTGTCGACGCCGACGTAGTCAAATGCGATGCCGCGGTCGGTCAGGAACTCGGCCATGCCGCGCGAGGTTTCGCCGTGGCAAATACCGATTTCGCAGAGGTTCAGCGTCGTACCCGCGAACTGTTTCGCAACCGCGAGCAACGAGTGCGCGATCGCGGTTGCATCGACCGCCGTAATGAGTCCGAACCGCTTCAGCATCCCGACCCCCTCACGTCCACTCGAAACCGTTATGCGGTGACGCGATCACGACCGTGCGCACCTGACCGCTGACACGTGACGCACACAGCTTCAGCGGGCCCGGCACGTCTCGGTCAGGAATGTCGCCGAAGTCGTGCACTTCCATGCCGAGGTTGGCGACGCTCGCCCATGCGGCGAACGTCCGCAGCACCTCGAATTCCATCCCCTCGCAATCGACCTTGAGCAGCGCACAGCGCTCGATCGCGTACCGCTCGAAGATGGCGTCTAGCGTGGTTGATGGTGCTTCGCTGACGAGGTGTCCGCTCGGGTCGCCGACGTAGAAACTACTTCCGCCGCCGGTGTTATAGCTCGGCGTTACGACCCGGACCGCGCGGCCGTCACTGCTCACGCCAGCATGATGCGGCTCGACGAGATCGGCGACACCGTTGGCCGCGATGGTCAGCTGCAGGTGGCGGAAATTGTCGGCGGCGGGCTCGTAGCTATAGGCACGCACGCCGTAGCGGAGCGCGAGGAAGCAGGCGAACGCGCCAGTGTGCGCGCCGATGTCGACGACGACGTCACCGGGCTGCAGGTTCAGCTCGCGGACGCCGTAGCAATCTTCGCGCAGCTCCTTGACGACGCCGAGCGTCGAGCCAGCGCCCGCGCTGTCATGCACGACGAGCGACACGCCGTCGATGATCTCGGTTGACTGAACCGTCTCGCTCACGCTGCCCCTTCCAGGACCATGTTGACCGCTTCCAAGACCTCAAAAACCGAGATCGCCGAGAAGCACGGGGCGATCTTGTTGCCGTTCTCGACGGGACAGCTGGTCAGCCAGCACGGCGAGCAGGCCACGCGTTTCTCGACCCACACGTCACCGACGTATCCGACTACCTCGCGCTGCTCGCGGCCCCCGGCTACGATCACCGATCGCGTCCGCACGGCGTTCGCGAGGTGCATCGGCCCAGAGATCGGTCCGACGTGACAGCGCGCATCGGCCAGCAGGCGCATGCTGAGCCGAACCGGCCAGCCGCGCGCGTCGATGTCGGCGCCGACGTCCGGGTCGTCAGTCGACCCGACCTGCACCACCTTGACGCGCCCATCGCTCGCGAGGCGGGCGACCAGCTCGCGCCAGTCCTGCGCCGGCCATCGCTTCGTGTTTCCTGCCCACGGCCCTGCGCTCGACTGGACCGTCACGTACCGCGGGAAGGGGGGCGATTCGCCACCCTCACCCACCATGAAATATGCGCGTTGCTGAATCGTCGTCGGCGGCTCAAGCCCGAGCTGCCGACACATGAACGTGACCTGATGCTCACCGCCCGTGGTGTTCATGTCGTCGAGCGCCGCGAACGTGCGCGGCGAGCTCGGCGACCATGGCTCAGTCATCACGTCGAGATTGCCGACGTACAGCTCAGGGTAGGCGACAGCGAGGGTGATCGGTTCCGATGGACGCTGGCGGCGGATCTCGTGCGCCACCGCGGAAAGGACCATGGCATCGCCAAGGCCCGGACCACCGGCTACGAGTCGCACGCCGGAATGCCGTTGTAGATCGAGAGCGTGCGATTGACGAACACGAACCGCGCCGGATGGCGTTGGTACACCGCTTGGTAAAACTCCCCGTCGCATTCGTAGCGATCGCGGTTCCACCGCAGCTCGCCGATCAAGTCGAACGGCACGCAGCACTGTCCCGTGTCGATCATGCAGGGCTGCACACGATCCGGCGCAGCGATGCACCGCAGGTTCCCCGCGGCGTCGACTTGATCGACAACGATGGCGTGCCCTGGCTTCGTGCGCATGTAGTGCGCGACGGTCGCCAGATACTCGGGGTGCATCGTGGTGTCGTCGTCGAGGAAGCAGACGTATCCGCCGGCAAGGCGGTCGAGCACGTCGCTACGCTCTGCCGAGCCGACGCGGCCCGTTACATGGCAGCGCGTCATGCGGCAGAGGAACGGCAAGGCGCGATCAGTCTGCGTGACATCATCGACGATGAGGAACGATGCGAGCGACCGCCACCACACTATCGGCATGTCCTCGCCGGCATTGCGCAGCGCAGTCGCGATCGACCGCCCGATTTCGGGCAGGTTCGCGACGCGCGTCACCGGCGTGACGATCGTTAGGGTAGGCAGCAGGTCCACGAAGGCTCCTCGGGCGCACTTGAAGATGCGGCGCCAGTGACGACGCCGTTGCCGCGCGCGCGAAGCGCAACCGGCCAAAAGTACGACGGCCCCGGTACCGCACCCCGGAAGGGGTGCAGCCCGAGGCCGCTTCGTAGTCGGCGGGGTCGTCCCGCCTGCTCGATGGCCGCTAGTGCGGCTCTTGAATATTGCCCTTCGATTTACTGCCATGCCCATTTCTGGACAGAAGCGACCTGTTGCCGCCGTTCACCGGCTTGGCCGGTTCGGCTGGCTCGATCGACACCTCAACCGAAGTCGGGGTCGGTCGTTTGACCTTTGGTCGCTTCATCTTGTGACGTCGGAAACGCAAGCGGGGCGCCGGCTTCGCAGCCTGGCGCCCCGCGGGTTCATCTCAGATGGTTTGCGATCTAGTTGCAGTGCATGGCGCACTCCTGCTCGCGTTTACCGTTCGTTCCCCTCGGGAACAATTGCGATGGTGGCTTATACGGGTACCCGTCGTGTCAAGTCAAGGTGTCATCCCTGGCCCGACTCCGGCCATACGCGGGGCAATCGCGGGCCGATCATTCGTCAGGCGCTTTTCGCCATCCGAACGGGTGCGGAATTGCCGCCCGTGAACACACGATCGAACGCATTTCGCATGCGATCAGCGATCGCCAGGCGCCACGATCGGCGCGAGTAGCCGAGCGACCGAGCCCGCGCCCACTCATGCAGCGCGGCCCCCGTGAGCACGACCTGTGCGCCGGGGCCACGGTCCTCGCCGACATCGACCCCCATGCGGAACACCGGCAGATCCTCGGTCGCCGCGATGTCGCGCATGCGATCCTCGGAGTAGCCGAGCGCCCCGGCAATTTCCTTCCAGCCCATCAGCACCGCGTCGCGGGGGATTCTACGCACCGGCAGCCTCGGCCGACTCCATCTGCACCGCGGCGCGCGCCCCTTCGATCTCGTCCTGCTGGTCGTTGATGATGGCCTGCATGGCCGCGACCTGCTCGGCGTACTGCGTGCAGCCCTCGCAGGTGCGCGGCGTGCTGGCGCGCGACTTCCGCAGGCCGGCAGCCTTCAGCTTCTCGCGCAGCGTCTTGACCGAGAGCTGGTCGCGCTCGCAGGCTTCGAGCCATTCGACCTGCTGTTCGGCCGTGAGCGACGCCACTTCCTTGTGGTGCGACCAGTCGACGACGCCGACTCTGCGGCGCCCGTTCTCACCGCCGGGTACGTTCTTCGCGACGAACAGAAACTGCGTGAGGGTCGCCGGCTTGTAGCTGTAGGCTTCCAGGTCGGGGATGACGGCCGCGTAGTCCTCACCGAACTTCCGCTCACCCTCGACGAGTAGATCACCCAGCGCCCACGGCACGCCAGTGCCGTACTTCCCCACCTGGATGACGCTTTGCTTCCAGGCGTCGTAGCTTGCGCGGTCGACCGTCGGCCCCTCCGCACCCTCGACTGCCACATAGGTCAGCTCGTTGTCCTGCCCGTCCTCGTTCATCTCGTCCACCATCACGCCATCCCCCGTGCTTGCTTCTCGTCGTTGAACCACGACGGTTCTGGAATCAGCCCACGGCGCGCGAGCTGGAAGGCTGCCTCGTCGCGCGCCTGCTTCACCACGCTCCCGTATTTTCTTTCGTACCAAGTGCCGCCAAACTCGCGGGTCATCACGTCGAGCTTGCCGTACGTGACTGGACTCATGTTCTTCGCCGGCTTGGCGTCCGGGTCGAACCGCACCGGCAGGTGCGCGTGCAACGTCTCCAGCTCCAGCGCCACCCGCCCCTCGATGGCGACCTGCGCGAGTGCCACCGCGATCTCGGCGATGCGGTCGCTGTTTGCGCTCGGGTCGACGTCACCCCGAATGCGGCCAGGGTCCGCCAGCGTGCAGCGCCCCGCGCTGCCAACCTTCGCCGAGAAGTACGCCGTCAGCGCGGCAGCCAAGTGCGAATACTGCGGGCGATGCTCGCTATGATGCCCCACCTTGCACCCCCTCCCGTTACACACGCTGTCGGCGCATCGACGCCAGCAGTTTTTCCCGTGCTACTGCTTTCACCGGCTGCGGATACTGGCTGCCGCACCGCGGGCACGGCACCTCGACCAGCACCGACGAGACTTCGACCGCAGACGTGCGCCCGCACTGCGCGCACCTCGCGTCCATCGTCTCGCGTGGTGGCTTCACGCGGCGACCTCGATCAGCTCGGGGTTCCACCCCTTCGTGCGCAGGAAGTGATTCGCCTTGGCGTAGGCGACCACGTCCAGCCGATCGTTGAATCGTGCGAACCACACCGGCGGGGTGAGCGAGTGCCACCCGACGCGGCCCGTGTGGTGCGCGGTGCAGAGCGCGAGGAAATTCTGCGGCACGTCGTCACCGCCCTTCGACTTCTTGACGACGTGATGCACCTCGACGAACGGACAACCGGCCCGCGGATGCCCTTCGGGGTAGTGCACCGCATACCAGCAGTCCGGCCCCGCGGCTTCGCAGACCGGGTGCCGCGCGCGATAGGCGAGGATCGCGGCCGGATCTTCGATGCGTCCGTCAGGCTTCGACAGCGACGTCACGACTTCGGCGCTGCGGTCCACCTCAATCGGTGCCAGCGGCGGCAGCGGCTCGCGCACGATCGGCACCACCTTGACGCCGAACTCGCGCGGCTCGACGGCGACACCCCGCTTCGGCCGCGCGATCAACGCCCGCAGCGCCTCGGCTGCATCGTCGTACCGTTCGTCCACGATGTCGCGAATCGCCTGCTCGACCACGCGACGCGCGGCCCCGGTGAGCTTTGGCGGATTCACGCCGCGTCAGCCTTGCGCGTGCGGTAGCGGCCGACGTTCGCTTTCCACCGTTCGCGCTGATGCTCAAGGCAGCGCGTGTAGTACCCCTGTCTGGCTGTCTCGCAGCCGTCCTCGAAACACGTTTTCGGCAAAATCCTCTCCAGGGCGATCGCTCGCGAATGGTCGTGCCGATCACAGTGCCGCGTGCAACGGGCACACTGGAACGCGCGGGGCGCATCGCACTCGCCGGCCGTACAGTACTTCATCCGCTCTTTCGGCCACAGCTCCAGAAATTCCAGCTCGTGCGCCTTGGTGCAGGTGTCGCGCGTGTACGTGATGCGTTTGCGCTTCAGCAGGTCGACGATGCGGCGGCGGAACTGGTCGGCGTCGAGCTCCATCACCGCCGCGGCCCAGAGGAACGAGCCGAACTCTCGCTCAGGTCGCGGGTCGTACAGAAACCAGCGGATGGCCGCGAGGCGTTCGCGTGTGCACTTGCCTAGCGATTCGTACGCGTTCTTCACCAGCGCGTACGCCATCTGCATGTGCCGGGGAACGGACTCGACCGGGTAGAGGTTCCGGCGTTGGTTGACGGGTTGTCGCGTCGCGCGATCCCCCAGAAAAATCTCGTCGGCGTTGTGGTATCGCATCCTTCAGGCCATCCCTTCGTGGTTGTCGTTGCCGTAGCCGTTGCCGTAGTCGTTGCCGTGGCGCTCTGCGCGCGCTTCCTCCACCGGGTCGATGACGCGGCAGAACTTCCGCACCGCGCGCATTTTGTAACGCCCCTTCGGCCCGTCGCGGTTCTTCGCGAGCGCCAGCAGAAATTCCTCGTCATGCTCGCCGGCTGATTCCTTGTCGGCGAAGTGCGCGAACATGATCCCGTGCGCGTCTTGTTCGAGGTTCCCGCACAGCGCGAGATCCGCCATCAGCGGCTCGCGGTTTTGCTTCTCGCTCTCGCGATTGAGCTGCGAGACGAGCAGCGTGTTAACCTTCGCCTCTTTGCAGAAGCGCATGCCCCAGCCGCTGACGACCGCGATGCGTTCGCGCTCCTGATCGTCACGCAGGCCCGGAACGCCGCTCACCAGCCGGACGTGGTCGATGATGATTTGTCCGATCTTCGGATTTTGCCGCTTCATCGCGCGGAGCCGGCGCACCTGCTGCGGCCACGGTAGGTGATCGTCGAAGATCCAGAGCGGCAGCCGGCGGTATTCCTCCAGCTTCGCGAGGGCCGCGGCGCGCTCGTCGTTCGTGAGCAACGAGCGACCCGAGTGCGTGAACCCCATCTGCAGATTCATGTTCGGTATGCCGAGATCCTTCGCGGCGCGGCGCAGCAGCACCTGCCCCGCGGTGTTCTCCAACGAGAGCAGCACCGAGCCGACGCCGTTGAACGCAGCCGCGAACATGATGTCGGACGCACACACCGACTTGAACGAGCCCGGACGACCGGCGACGATCCACTGCGATCCGAGCTTGAACCCGCCGATACTCTCGTCGACGACGGGGTAGCCGGTCGGGATGCGGCGCGCGTCCTTGGCCGTGATGATCAGCGTTGCTTGCGTGATCGCGTCGCCGATCTCACCCGTGCTGACGGGCTCGGCGTCGTCGCTCACTTCGCTGACGCGATCCTCGGCGCGCGTCATCATCTCGCGCACCGAACCATCCGGCGGGTCGTACGCGTCCTGTAGATTCTTGATCGACGCCTCGATCAGCCGCCGCTGCGTCGCCTTGTCCGCGACGATCCGCGCATATGACGCCACGTTCGCCGCGCTCGGCGTGTGGTTCATCAGCTCGCTGATGTAGGACGCGCCACCGACGTCAGCGAGCTGGCCGCGCGATCGCAGAATTGCCGTCAGCGTGACGCTGTCGATCGGTTCCCTGCGGTCGTACATTTCGAGCGCGACGGCGAAAATCACGCGGTTGGCCTTCGCGTAGAAGTCGCCCGCCGCGACGATGCCGATGATCCGATCGAGCGCGACGGGCTCAATCAGAATGGCGCCGATCACCGACTGCTCCGCGTCTGAGCTGCTCGGCGGCACGCGCCGCAGGAACGTGTCGTCGGGACTAGGAATACTTGCGACCTCCCTGAATCATTTCCTCAGTGATCTCGAAGTCGGGCAGCCGGCTCTGCGTCGGCCGCGAAGCGCTGACGGCGATCGACCCCTTGCCCTGACCGAGTAGCGCCGAGATTTTCCCAACGAACGCCGGCACGGTCGCGCCGATCTTCTCGCGCACGAAGTCGTCCGCCCCGAGCGACGCGAAAAACCTGTCGATCAAGGCACAGAGCTTTGCGACGTCGTAGGACTGCGGCAGCCGCTTGATCACTGTGCCGTCACGTCCACCCACGACGGGGTAGGCTTCACCGAGCGCTACCTGGTGCGCCTGGCAGAAGTGATCGAGCACCGGGCGGACTCGGGCGTCAGCTTCCGGGTTGGTAGGACGGCGCCGACGGGCGCCGGTGATCTCTTTTGGTTCTTCTGATGTTTCTACTGATGGTTTACCGGACGTGGACGTCCGGTCGACACCGGACGTGGACGTCCGGTCGACGTGCCGTAGACTTCCGGGCGGTCGTGCACGTCCAGGTGGCAGCCCACGTCCGGTCGACGCGGAGTCGCGCAGGCGCTGGCGAATGGCCTGACACTCAGTCGAAGTCGGCAGTCGCTCGATGAGGATGCGGTAGCGATCCGTCCCGTGCGCGCCTTCTCGCGCCTCGCGCATGATCCAGCCGTCATCTCGAAGCTGCTTCAGGGTCGCTCGGGCAGCTCGATCGCCGGCACTGACCTTGTGCGCGATCAGGCGCTGACCGGCCCAAATGCCGCAACCGTCGTCGTTGGCGTGATCGGCGAGCGCGACCAGGCACAGCTTCTGGTGCGTCGGTAACTCGGTGTACATGACGCGCGCCATCAGCTCCGCGCTCACTGACGCTCTCCGGCGAACGTCACGCTTGCGGTCTGAAGGTACGCGTCGATATCGGCGAGCTCCTGTAATTTCTCAGGGGTGACCGGCGCATCCGGGAGCCAGGAAGCTACTCGGCGCAGCTCGCCTAGAATTCGAGAGAGATCGCGGCGCCAGCGATCAACCATCGCCCTGCGGTGCTCGTCTGGCGTTCGGTCGCGCTTGCTGACGTTACAGCGATCGCACGCCGGGACGAGGTTGCTGCTCTCGTCCGAACCGCCCCGCGAAACTGGCACCTGATGATCGGACGTCCACCGACCAGTAAGCTCCCGCAGATTGACACCGCAGTACCAGCAGTGGTAGTCTGTCTTGGCCCACACGAGCGCTTGACGCTCGCGGAACGAACGCCCCCGGCAGTCGCTCAAGAAACACACCGAGCGCACCGAGCGCACTGGCGCCCCTTGACCTCAACCATTCCCCGACCCCCTGACGCCTGAGCGCGTGTGCGCTCGGTGTGCTGGATTCAGGGGTGATTCGTGAGCACGGGTCACCCGTGCCGCGAATCAGAACGATCACCTAGGATCAGGCTCGATCGAGTGCGTTACTGCTCTTTGCAGTCGAAGTAGAGCTTGACCTGAGCGATTGCTCCGCTAACCCCTTGCTGCGCCGTCCGTATTACCCTCACCACCCCGCCACTGTGCGCGCTTTGTGCGCGCAGCACTCACTACTACCATGGAATCTGAGAAGTCAAGGGTTTTTTCAAAACCTACCATCGTACGCGATTGACTATCGAAAACAAGGACGTAACCGTTGAATCGACAACGAGACGTGCGGGGCCGAGCGCCCCTACACACCGAGATGACGTGAAATACCAGGCACCGGGCACCCCCAAGACGTGATCGCTCGGGGTTAGCACGGCCCAGAAAGCGCTAGCAAGGCAAAACCCGGCAGGTGTCAACCGTCGTCACGTCTAGCCATTCTCGTCCGGAAGATACCCGGTTTTGCGTAGTCCAAGCTGGCGCAGCCACGTCGACGTTTCGAGCCCCTGCTTGCGGGCGTAGTCCTCTAGCGATTTCTTTTCCGCGGGGAACAGCATGACGCGAATCGAGGGCTCGCGCCGGCCTGCTGGCTTGGCCGCGGCGCGCTGCTCTTGGGTTTTCCGACTCTCGGCATACGTGTCGCGAGCAGTAGTCGAGCCGGGCCGCACAGTCAATCAAGACTAGGGTGCTTGACATCCCGGTACCGTGTATGGCAAATACCCTGTACCTCGAATGGACACGACCCGCACCCGACTGCTGCATGTCATCACGGCGCCGCAGCAAACTTCTCGCTGCGTTTCTGGCGTTGACGTAAATCGTTCAGCGTCAATGCGGTGCGCGTGGTGCTCAGTCGGGAACCTGTCGGACGACGTGATCATGCCGCCGCGTGCATCAGGGCGCGGCTATCGACGACGCTGCCTTAGATGCGGCGCGTACACGGAGGTGGGAGCGATGGAGAACGGGAACGGCAACACCGCACTGGCCGCACCGGAATTGACGGTGCACGAAATCGAGTACACGGAGCCGGCCGTCACGATTCGTCGGCTCGACGACAGCACGGAAACGGTGCCCGCGCAGCCGTGTCGCGCCTATGAGATCCGCCGCAACGGGCAGCGCATTCACCAGACGGCGACGCCGGGTGAAGCGGTGGCCTTCGTGCGCGGGTACGCCGAGTCCGCCGCGGTGCACGCGTGAAAGAGGCAGTCGCCTTCGAGACGTTGCGACGTCGGATCAACCGCACGGTCGTTGCGTTCATCCTGCTCGGGTGCGTCGCCCCGGTGTCGGTGCTGGCCGTGTTTCACTTCGGCGACACGCTCGGCAACGCGTGCCTGTACGTCGGGCACCGGCTCAAGAACGCCGGCACCGAGATCGAGACTGACGGCATGGTGTCGCTCGTCTACCTGCGCGAAGCCGCGGGCCAAGAGGAAGCACTACGCGCCCAGCAACGTCGTGAGGAGCTGGCGCAGGCGAGCATCGAGACGCGCGTGGCCGGAGCTTTCGCCACGAAACCGAAACCCGCAACGCCCGAGAAGGGCCGGAGGTAGTCATGATCAAGATCATTTCAGGAACGGAAGCCATCCCCGTCGAGCATCCGGTGTTTTTGATCTTCGGACAGCCAGGCATCGGTAAGTCCACGCTCGGCTACTCGATGGGCGACGTGCTCTGTCTCGACTTCGACCTCGGCGCGCATCGCGCGGCGAATCGGCGGGACACGGTGCAAATCAATGCGTGGACCGACGTCGCTGAACTGCTCAGCAACCGCGACGTCCTGGCGCGGTACAAGTCGCTGTGCGTCGACACGGTTGGCCGCTGCCTCGACGCGCTCACCGCAGACATCGCCGAGAACGACCCCAAGAAAGCACCGGGCGGCAACCTGTCCCAACAAGGCTGGGGCGTGCTGAAGAATCGCTTCCGGCAATTCGTCGCCCAGGCGCGCGGGCTCGGCAAAGACTTGCTGCTGATCGCGCATGACAAGGAAGACAAGGACGGCGACGTGCGCGTAGTCCGCCCCGACATTACGGGCGGCAGCTACGGGGAGGTGCTCAAGAACGCTGACTTCCTCGGGTACTATTTTCTATCGGGCAAGGATCGCGTGCTCGACTTCTCGCCGACGGATCGGTGGGTAGGGAAGAATCCCGCGAGCTGGTCGCCGTTTAAGGTACCAGCAACCGGAAAGTGTACGACGTTCATGGGCGATTTGTACGCCAAGGGTCGTGACGCGCTCGGCGCGATCAGCGGGGAGTCCGCGAAGGTGCTCGCCGTCGTCGAGGAATGGCGCGAGCGTATCGCTGCGCTGACCGAACCCGACACCTGTACGACAATGGTCGATACCATCGCAGACGCGAAGCTACCGGCCATCGTCGAAACGCAAGTCAAGAAGCTACTGGCGGATCGTGCGAAGGGACTCGGACTCGCTTACGACAAGGGCGCAAAAGCCTTCACGGCGACAGCAGCAGCGGCGTAGCCGTGGGTCGCTCAATAAATATCCTGGGCGCGCAGTTCGGGCGCCTCGTTGTGATCGACCGTGTCGACTACGGCTTACCTGGGCCGATCCTTTGGCGGTGTCGCTGTCAATGCGGCCGGGAGATCGCCGCTCTCACGGGGACGCTCCGGCAGGGCAAAACCAATTCGTGCGGCTGTCTCCGACGCCAGATCACCGGAGCGCTACGCCGTACTCATGGCCGCTCGGGTACCGACCCGCTCTACTCAACATGGGCGGGGGTGATCAATCGGTGCACCAACCAAAATGAACCGAAGTACTCCGAGTACGGGGGACGCGGCATCTTCGTGTGCGATCGGTGGCGACATGATTTCGTCGCCTTCGCGGACGACATGGGGCCGAAGCCGACGCCGCAACACACGATCGACCGCAAAGATAATGACGGGCCGTATTCGCCCGATAATTGCCGGTGGGCCACACCGACAGAGCAGGCAAGCAATCGGCGCGTTCGCCGCGATTCGCGGAGGGTCGCATGACCATCATGCGCGCCAGCGCCACAACCATCGAGTCATTTCGATTGTGGCGCGATCCCGAACAAGCCTGGATGAGCGAGGCTGATCTACTTGCCACGATCCGCGGGGAATTCACGCCGAATCGCGGCATCTTGATCGGTCAGGCGTTCGGCAAGATTCTCGAAAACCCCGACAAGTATCGAGTCTCGGGAGGCTACCGCACGAAGCACTGGCCCCTTGTCGAGGACGGAGAAAAGAAGTGGCTCGCATTTCATTTCTCCGACGCGACAATGGCGGGGCCGCTCGCGATTGCCGTACGTCACGGAGTCTACGAGGCGAAGGCGCAGAAGCAGTACGGCGACGTTCTGATTGTGTCGAAAGCGGACATGCTGGTCGGGGCCGACCTGCACGAATTCAAGACGACACTGAATAGCTTCGACGCCGAGAAGTACGCGGTCAGCTCGCAATGGCGATTCATGGCTTCGGCATTCCAACCGCGTCGCATCACGTACCACGTGTTCCTGTTACGCGAGGGGAAGGGCAGCGAAGCGGGCGTGGTTGTCGGGGAGCTACGCGACATCGAAACGATGCCGCTCTACCCGTACGCCGAATTGGATCGCGACTGCGCGGACCTGGCGCGCGACTTCGCTGCGTACGTGACGCAGCGCGGACTCGACGGGATGCTCCGCGAACGGCAAGCGCGCGTCGACTTAGGTTTGCCGTATCAGCCAGCGGCGTAGCGACGTCGGACACCGGCGCGCACCAGCAAAAGGGGGACGTGGGGATGAACTACATTCAAGTCGCAACGCAAGCTGAACTCGAAGCGATTTTGATTCGTCAACGAGCCGGCGAGCGAGTCACGCCTGACTGCATCGGCTCGGGGTACTTCGAAGCGTCCGACAGCGCCACGGTGCGAGCGTACGGCAGCGCCACGGTGCGAGCGTCCGGCAGCACCACGGTGCAAGCGTACGACAGCACCACGGTGCAAGCGTCCAGCAGCGCCACGGTGCGAGCGTACGG
>Ga0163151_10000761_pt1 | contig 56032 bp, 41 predicted proteins | sample OliLakLV19MP5IB2_FD_145596 | JGI IMG/M metagenome (GOLD analysis project Ga0163151, IMG submission 145596) | Freshwater microbial mat bacterial communities from Lake Vanda, McMurdo Dry Valleys, Antarctica - Oligotrophic Lake LV.19.MP5.IB-2 | ecosystem: Environmental > Aquatic > Freshwater >... | reverse complement strand
AGCCGCTGAAGCGGCTGGGGATGCCGAGAAGGAAGTTCTCCATCACCGTTCGGCCGAAGTCGTTGCGAAAGTAAAGATTGCCGCGCGTGCTGGATGCTTCGGCGCCATTGAGTTGGCGGCGGTTGTAGTCGGCGCCGACGTACCAATTGTGGCGGCTCCTGGTTTGTTTGATGGCGACGCCGTAGCGGAAACGGTTTTGAGCGCGATCGATGGGGATGTTGGAACCCGGGCCGAGCGTTGTAATGACGTTGGAGAAATTGACTTGCGGGCCGACGGCGTTCGGCTCGGGAATTAGCAGTGATCCGACGCGGTCGAACATGGCGGTGGCGGTCATGTTGGTACTGGCGGTTTTCGTGTAGTTCCAGGTGATTTGGGCAGTATGGGCACGAGTGGTGGTATCGGGATTTTGACCGGCTACGAACTGGAAGGCATCGACATTTTGAGCAGTAAACTGATGGCGAAGCAATACGGCGTGTTTCGTGGTTAATTGTTGATCAATGCGGATGGAGGCGTTGTTGTCGTTAACGCTTTGCGGGGCGTTGGTGTTGAGGGCGCGTTCGCTGATGTCGGTGCGGTTGGGGAGTTCCTTCGGGAAGGCGTCGATGAACTTCTGGAGGAGTTGACGGACGGCGGGGTCAGTCGCGCGGGGGGTGCGTTCTTCAGCTTTGGGGACAACGATATTGCCATTGACATTGCCGCGGAGTTTGTTCTGGCCGAGGTCGATGGTAAGCGCGGCTTTGTTCCAGGGCCGGAAGGTCAGGTTGGCTCCGTATTGATTTTCGTGCGCGGGGCGGAGGGGACCGGCGGTGAAGAAACTGCGGGTGTTGAGGACGCTGTTGCCGTGGGTTTCGAAGAGGCTGCCGTGGAAGCTGGATGGCTTAGTCAGGACCAGGTGAATGGGACTACTGGGGCGGTTGCCGTACTCGGCGCCAAAGTAGTTGCGGTCGGCTTTGGCGTCGTCAATCAGCGTGGCGGTGGTGCCCAGGCGGATGTTGAGTTCCTTCAGGGCGTTGTTGTCGATGAGGTTGAACTGGACGTTTTCATTGCGGCGGGATTCGCCGGAATCTGTGTCCGTTTTGGCGAGGAGATTGATGTCGGTGCGGCGTTCGGCGGGTTGGTCTGGCGCGGGTTTGTTTTGGGAATTGGCGAGGGCTGGCGTCAGCGCCAGCAGGATGACCCGGTGTAACCGCATTGCAACAATTATATGGTTTGAGCGGCGATGGGGCGGATGTTGGCGCGGATTTCGGCCAGGAATTTAACGGCGGTTTGTTTGAGATTTTGGATGAGTTGCGGATGGCGTTGGGCGACATCTTTTGTTTCGCCGATGTCGCTTTGGAGATCATAGAGGGCACCGGTGTTCAGGTGCAGTTTCCAGCGCCCGGAGCGGATGGCCAACAGGTTTGAATTGCTGGCTGGGCGGCCGGTTTCGGGCGTATATTGGATGGCGGTATCGAAGTAGTAGAAGTGTTCGTGGGGGCTCTGTTTGTTGGTGGTGGTGAGGAGAGGGATAAGGTTGCGGCCGTCTATTATGAGGTCCGCGGGGAGTTTCAGTTGCGCGGCGGCGGCGAAGGTGGGGAGAAGGTCGATGGTCGCGGCGATCTGGGAGGTGACGGTATTGGCGGGAATCCGGCCGGGCCAGCGGAAGATGGCGGGGACGCGAATGCCCCCTTCCCACACGCTGCCCTTCGCGCCGCGGAGCGGGCCGGCGGAACCGGCGTCGATGCCATAAGGAAGCCAGGGGCCGTTGTCGGAGGTGTAGATGACAAGGGTGTTGTTGTCGAGATTCAGTTCTTTGAGCCTGGCGAGGATCAGGCCAGTGGAGTGGTCGATTTCCTCAATGACGTCGCCGTAGCGGCCTCGCAAGGATTTGTTGGCGAAATCCTTACCGGGGAAGAGCGGGACGTGGGGCATGGAATGCGCCAGATATAGGAAGAAAGGCTTGGCTTTGTTGGCCGTAATGAAGCTGAGCGCTTCGCTCGTGTATCTGGCTGTTAGCTGGGTTTGATTGGGGTTTGTTTCTAGTATTTCTTCGTCCCGCATGAGTGGGAGCGGCGGGAACCAATCAGGCGGATAGTGCTGGCCCTGGCCGTCGAAGCCGGTTTCTTCGGCGCGCTCGCGGACGGCTTTGGCCGTTTCATTTTCCGGCCCGGCGCGGGTGACTTTGGGGTGATATGGCCACATGTCGTTCGAGTAGGGCAGGCCGAACCAGTGGTCGAATCCGTTGCGGGTGGGGAGGAATTCCGTGGCGTCACCGAGGTGCCATTTGCCGATAGCCTGGGTTGCGTAGGTGGCTCGTTTCAGCAGCTCCGGGATGGTGATTTCGTTGGGATGGATTCCGGTTATGGCTTTGGGAAGATGGTTGAAGTTGAGGCTGTTACGAGCGGGGTAGGAGCCGGTCAACAGCGCGGCACGGCTAGGGCCGCAGAGCGATTGAGCGTAGAAATCCGTGAAGCGGAGGCCCTCACGGGCCATGCGATCGAGGTTCGGCGTTCGGATGTAGGGTGAGCCGTAACAGCCGAGGTCGCCGTAGCCCTGATCGTCCGCAAGGATGACGATGATGTTTGGGGGGCGGGCGGTTTGCGCGGCGAGCGCGGCGGCGCTGAGGAATAGGCGGCGGGTCATTCTCGTTTAGCGGCCCCCGGGCGGGCGGAGGCTGGCGCCTTTGTAGGGGTGCCGTTGCTGCCACAGAGGCCAATCCATTTCAAGGCCAAGGCCGGGCTTCTCGTTGAGTGTTACTTCGCCTTTCACGACTGGCGGAAACGTGTTTTTGGTGAGCGCGTTGAATGCGGGAATTTGGCCGGCATCCCATTCCTGGATCAGGAAGTTGCGGATGGCGGCCATGGAGTGAAGGGACGCGACATGGGCGATGGGGCCGTAGTACATGTGAGGGGAGATTTCAGCGCCATAGGTGTCCGCCAAGTGGGCGATTTTGCGGATTTCGGAGATGCCGCCGCAGTGGATAACATCGGGTTGTATGATCTGCGCGCCTTTGGCGTCGAGCAGTTGTTTGAATTCGTATCTAGAGATGAGGCCTTCGCCGCCGGCGACGGTAACTGGACTTTTCGCGGCGATCTCGCCCAGCGATTGGGGGATCTCGCGCCAAGCGGGTTCTTCGATAAACATGGGTTTGAAAGGGGCGACGGCGCGGGCGAATTCAAGGGCTGAACGGACGGAGAAGGTCTCCCACATTTCAAGGCCGATTTCGAGATCTGGTCCGCCGCCTTTGCGGGCCGCCTCGACCTCGGCGGTAAGGCGGCGGAGACGCTCCTGTTCGGTGCCACCCTTGGGAAGGACCCACTTGATGCAAGACCAGCCTTCTTCGCGTGTTTGCCTGGCGAGTCGCTCAATGCTCGCGGGCGAGCGGTCCGTAAGCGTCTGGCTCCAATGGCTGTAGTAGACGCGCATGGGCTTGGCTTCGGCGGCGCCGAGAAGACGCCAAATGGACTGGTTAAGCTGCTTGCCCAGAATGTCCCAGAGGGCGATATCAATGGCCGAGAGCGCCGTCATGAGAACGGGGCCGTTGCGGTAGCGGGAGAGTTGAAAATAGTTGCGGTTCCAATGTTCCTCAATGCCGCCGGGGTCTTTGCCGGTCAGATAGGGCGTATAGAACTGGATGGCTTGTTCGACGATATCGACACGCCCGGAAACGGAGCCTTCGCCCAAGCCCGCGATGCCGCCATCGGTTTCGATTTCGAGGAACAGATAATCGCGGTTGGCGATGGTGTGTTTACGAGTGGTGAGCTTGGTGATTTTGAGGCGTTGGGCGGCGCCGATGAGGGCAAGGCCGGCCAGGAGGTGGCGGCGAGTCATGCTAGAGTTTTATGAATATCTTACGTTGATAAAGCCAGTAGCAGGCGTACCACATGCAGGCGAGAACGACCATCTGGTGAGGGATAATGCCGAGGTCGCCGAGGGCGGAGAACTTGCCGGTGAAGGCGGTGAGACCGCGATCAAGCCAGCCTTTCAAGCCGATCTGGCCGAGGGAATAAATGAAGATGGAATTCATACCGACGACGGTTAGCGGGAAGGCCCATTTCCTGTGCCCTTTCACTTCGACGATCCAGTAGAAGGCGATCAGCATGGCGATGACCCAACCGGCGCTGAAGAAGGTGAAGGAGACCGTCCACAGGCGTTTGATCATTGGGTTAATGAGTTGAAGCGCGAGTCCTAGCGCGAAAGCGGCGGCGGCCGAGGCGCAAAGGATTTTAAGCTTTTCGGCGTGGGTTCGTTTGGTCTGGAGGAGCATTCCCGTCCAGCAGCCGAAGAGGATTGTCATCGCGTTACCGATGGCGTTAAGGGTGACGTAGTAGCCGGAGTAGTTGTAGCCGAGAATGTTGAGATCCAGCACGGCGCCGACGTTGCCGTATTGAGAAAAGGGACCATTGGGGCTGGGGAATATCAGATAGAGCGCCCAGTATCCGGCGAGGATTCCGGCGGCGGTGACGACTTGTTGTTTGAACGGCAGGCGCGTAATCAGGAAGCAGAGCACGTACCCTATGGCGATCTGGCAGAGGACGTTTATGAGTTGGAATTTCAGCGGGTAGGTGGAGCCCCAGTTGGAGAAGATATTGCTGAGGACGATGAGCAGGAAGGCTCGCCAGAGGACATGCTTGAATAACTGGGCGTTCGCTGCGCCTTCGGCTAAGCGGCGGGCGAAGGCGAGCGGCATGGCGACGCCGACCATGAATGTGAAGGCGGGCTGGATGAGATCCCAGAAGGTGCAGCCTTCCCAGGCAACGTGATCAAATTGATTAGCGAGCCAGGCCCAGTTGGGGTAATTCTTGAGCACGGCTAATCCGAAGCCCGAGGAGGCGAGGATCAGCATGATGAAGCCGCGGTAAGCATCGAGGCTGATGAGCCGGGCGGAGGTGGTGACAACCGGCGGTCCCGCGGCGGCCGCCGGTTGTGCGAGAGTGGCCATGGCGACCCTAGAATATCAGGCGCAGCACAAGTTCCGTCTGCCGGCTGAGATTGGCTTGGGCGGAGATGCGGCCGAACTGGCCGAGGGCGCCGAAGGTGGTGTTAGGGCCGCTGAAGACGGGGTGGTTCATCAGGTTGAATGACGACGCCCGAAGGTTGGCCTTCAACTTCTCGTGAATGATGAACTGCTTGGTCAGTGTGAGATTGAGGTTGTTCATGCCGGGGTTGCGGAGCCAACCGACGCGGGAGCCGACGTTGCCGAAGGTGAAGTCGGGTGGCTGGGCGAAGGCGGCGGTGTTGAAGTAGGCGCCGAGACGATCGGTGATGCTGCCCGAAATACCGGCTTGCGGATCGCCGGTGACGTTTGGCCGCTGGCCGCCGGCGCCGGTTAAGAAGAGGGTGTTTTGATTGACGCCAAAGCTCAACGGGAAGCCGGCTTGGAAGGTGTTGAAGGTGGCCATGTTCCACTGGCCGAAGAGGAGGCCGACTGGTTTGGAGGCGTTACCGAGATAGCGGCGGCCTTTGCCGACGGGCAAGTCCCAGGAGGTGGTGACGGTCAGGCGGTGGGGCACGTCAAAGCTGGTGACCGCCCGTTCAACGCGGCGGTTATAATTATCCTGATACGGCCCGATGTCGCCCATATTCTTGGACCAGGTGTAGGAGACGATGGTCGTCAATCCGTGCCAGAGACGCTGTTCAAACTTCGCCTGGAGCGAGTGGTAGACGGTGTTGCCGAAGGTGGGCAGATTGCGTGTGACGTTGAGGAACTGAGGATAGGGGCGGAGGAGTTGCTGCCGCTGGACGGTAGCGCCGGCGAGCTGGCCAATGGCGATCCGGCCGGCGAAGGGATTGGGTACGGTCTCAAGCAACGACCTGCCGAGCGAGAGGTACTGCGCGGGGACCTGATTGATGTTTTCGCTGATGCCAGTTTGCGGGTCACTGGTGATGTGAATTCCACGGCTACCGACATAGCCGATTTGGAGGAGCGATTTGGAGAAGACTTCGCGCTGGATGTTCATGTTCCAGGTGTGGAGCAGGGGCGTGACGTCGCTGGGATCGACGTAAGAAATGTTCTGGCCGATGAGGGTCGCCAGGCCGAGCGAATTGCCAGTGATTCGGGCGAGGCCAGTGGGGAATGGATTGCTCAGGCGGTCCTCTGGTGTGACGCCGTCCAGCGAAGTGACTACGCTGGTGGAGGTGGAGTAGCCGACAGGGTCGACAGAACCCACAACCGGCATATAGTGCAGGGCGTAGCCGGCTCTAAGCACGGTCTTCTGCATCATGGTGTAGGCGAAGCCAAAGCGGGGCGCGATGTTGTTGCGGTCGGGATTGTAGATGCCACGCGGCTGGCTGTTGACGCCGACATACTGTAATCCGCCGCGAGCGCCTGATCCGAGCCGGCTGGCGGTAGAGATATCGAAGCCCCGGGTGGCGCGGTCATAACGCTCTGTACGGGGCGTTTCAAACTCATAGCGGAGGCCCATGTTGAGGGTGAGTTTGGAGGTGGCGCGGTAATCATCCTGGAAGAAGAAGCCGTAGTATTTGTTGAGAATGGAGACGCCGTTATTGTTGGCAAGACTGCCGCCGCCGAGGCCCAGGAGGAACGACGCCATGGGGAAACCGGTGTTGCCGGCTGGGGTGAGCGCGGAAGGGCCGTTGGACCAGGCGTTGGAGAATGAGAAAGTGCCGCTTGGATTGGTGTTACGGAAGAAGTTGCCGTAGAGGAGACGGAGGTCGGCACCGGTTTTGAAGACGTGTTTGCCGCGCTGGTGGGAGACGTTGGTTTGGAGCACGTAAGTGTGGCCGACGTCGGCGATGAGGGGGCTGTTGGCGAGGCCGTTGAACCCGGTTACGCCGATGGTGGGGAACGCGGCGCTTTGGGTGAGACCGATGAACTGCGGGGAGAAGCCGAGGGAGGCCAGGTCAAAGCCATTTGACCAGGGAACATTGTCCTCCTTGCCGCGTGCGTAGCCGAGGCGGACGTCGAACGTCGTGCTGGTATTGAGGAGGAACGTGTTGCCCCAGGAGGCGCCGATGTTGGGGCGATTGACGACGTTGCGGCCCTGGGTGGCGACGCCGTTGAAGTCATTGGGGAATACCAGCAGGCCGTTGCCTTTGTTGAGGCGGAAGAATGTGTTCCAGGCGTTGCTGAAGCGGTGGTCGATTTTGGTGACAAACATGTCGTAGTTGCGGGGCCATTTGCCGGAGAAACCGTAGTTCTGGACCCAGGGTTGGGCGGCGTTGGGGGACGCTCGATTGGGCGTTGGCCAAAAGGTCATGATTTTGGCCGCGACAGGGTCCTGGCGGTTGGCGGGGATGATATTGCCGGCGAAAGGGGTGCGGGTGGGGGTGCCGTTGACGGTGGCCACGGAGTACGGGTCATAGACGGCTTGGGGCACCTCAGAGAAATCGCCGGTGCGCATTTTGGCGGTGGGAAAGGAGAGCGTGTTGTCCTGGCCATTGCCTTCGCGGGCGCCTTCGAAACTGGCGAACCAGAAGGTCTTATTGCGGCCGTCGTAGAGCTTGGGAAACAGCACGGGACCGCCGACGGCTACGCCGTAAGTATTGGCGCTGAAGGCGGCGAGTTTACGGCCCTGGCCACGGGCGAAGAACCCATTGGCGTCGAGGGCGGAGTTGCGGAGAAAATGATAGGCGGTGCCGTGGACGGCATTGGTGCCGCTCTTGATTACCATGTTGGTGATACTGCCGCCGCTGCGGCCATACTCGGCGGAGAGGGTGCCCATTTCGAGCTTGAATTCGGCGATGGAGTCGACGCTGGGGACCCATTGGGAGATGCTGACGCCGCGGTTGACGTTGACGGTGTTGGAGGCGCCGTCGACGAAGACGTCAGTGGCGGCGACGGGGGCTCCGTTGGCGGAAAAGAAGATGTTGGTGATGGTGTCGTTGGGGCGCGTGTCCTCGCCGTAGCGGTTGTTGACGACGCCGGGGGTGAGGGTGAACATGAAGAGCGAGCTGCGCCCCTTTAGAGGCAGGTTGTCGCGAATTTCGGAGCGGATCGCGGTGCCGAGAGAAGTGGTGTCAGTATCGAGTACGGCGATGTTGGCGATGACGTTAACGGTATCGGCGGTGTCACCGAGCAGGAGCGCGACATCCTGACGAAGTGTTTGAGTGAGGGCGAGGGTGATGCCTTTCTCAACGGAGGTGCGGAAGCCGGGGGCTTTGATGGTGAGTTCGTAGGTGCCGGGCGGGATAAATTGGAAGATATAGAAGCCGTCGGCGTTGGTGGTGGCGGCGCGGTCCTGTCCGGTGTCGACATTGCGGAGGCTGATAGCGGCGTTGGCGACACTCGCCTGGGAGGGGTCGGAGACGGTGCCTTGGAGCGTGGAGCGGAAGTCTTGGGCGGTGGCGGAGAGGAGCAGCGCGAGAAGGGAAAGACGCCTATGCATGCCGTGACATTATCAAATCCGTTGGCGGAAAGCGAGGGGCCGATTCAAGATACTTGAACTAAGAAAGAATGGGATGGACGACATGGCCGTGGACGTCGGTGAGGCGCCGGCGGATGCCGTTGTGATAGTAGGTGAGCTTTTCGTGGTTCAGGCCGAGAAGATGCAGGGCCGTGGCGTGGAAGTCGTAGACAGTGACCGGATTTTCGGCGGGTTGATAGCCGAGATCATCGGACGAGCCGTAAGCCGTCCCGGGTCTGACTCCCGCGCCGGCGAGCCAGCAGGTGAAGCAATTGGGATGATGATCGCGCCCCTTCTTGCCGGCGCCTTGGGCGACTGGCGTGCGGCCGAATTCGGTGACGCCCATGACGAGGGTGTCTTTCAATAGCCCGCGTTCGTTGAGGTCATTGAGCAGAGCGGCCACGGGTTGGTCGTACTCGCGGGCCATCTTGCCGTGGTTGCCGATCAGGTCGCCGTGGGCATCCCAGTCCGTGCCGGATGCGCCATGGTAAATCTGCACGAAGCGGACGCCGCGCTCGATAAGACGGCGGGCCAGGACGCAGCGGCGCGCCATGTAACTGGTCTCCGGCTGGTCGAAGCCGTAGGCCTTTTTAGTGGCTTCGGACTCAGTTTCCAGGCTCACCGCATCGGGAACGCTCAACTGCATTTGCGCGGCTAATTCGTAGCTGCGGACACGGGCTTCGAGGTCACTATCGCCCGCGTGTTGTTCCGCATAGGAGCGGTTCATGGCGTTGACAAACTGGCGGGCTTTCGATTGATCGAATGGGCTGGTGAGATCGGGAACGGGATCACCGGCACTTTTGAAGGCGGTGCCTTGAACGGCGGCGGGGAGAAAGCCGTTGGACCATTGCAGCGTGCCGCCCCAAGGGTAGTTGCGATGATCGGGCAAAACGACGAACGCGGGGAGATTTTGGTTCTCCGTGCCGAGCGCGTAGGTGACCCAGGCGCCCATGGCGGGAAACCCGGAAAGAATGAAGCCGGTATTCATTTGCGCGACGGCCGGCATGTGGTTGGCGCTCTTGGAGACCATTGAGCGGATGACGGTGAGCTTGTCGGCTTGGGTGGCGAGATGGGGCAGCAGGTCGCTGACGTAGAGGCCGCTCTGGCCGCGCCGCTGGAACTTCCATGGACTTTTGTAGAGGTTGCCGGCCTGGCCGAAGAAGGTCGGCATGTCGAAAGGCTTGCCATCGCGTTTGTCGAGTTCGGGCTTGTAGTCGAACGTATCCATGTGGCTCATGCCGCCAAGGGTGAAGACCTGGAGGATACGTTTGGCTTTGGGAGGGAAGTGCGGGGCGGTGTTGGCAAGCGACGACGCGGCAAGCCAGCCGAAGCCGAAACCGGCATTGAGCAGAAGGTCGCGGCGGGACCTATTCAACGTGGATAAATTCGCTGGCATTGAAGAGTCCCCAACAGAGAGCTTCGAGGTCGAGTTGGCGGCCGGCTTCCCGTTCGTGGGCATGCGGAGCGCGGCCGAGAGCGAGTTGGAAGGCGCGGTCAATTTGTTCGTCGATGGTTTGGGCTTCGGATCTGATTCTTGCGGCGAAGGCCTTGGAGAGGCGGACGGGCAGCGGATTGTTCATCAGGCTGAGGGCCTGGAGTGCGGTCGTGGTGGAGGGGCGTTTGGGCGTTTTGACAGCGGGGACGGGGCAATCGAGCGATTCGAGCATAGCGTCGCCGCCGGTGTTGATGTTCATGCGATAGACGGTGCGTCGTTGCAGGTCCTTTTCGTCGTTGTCGAGGGGTTCGTACTTCACATACGAGCCACCGGGTTTGGTGATATTGAAGGGACGGAAGCTGGGACCGGACGGCTGCAGGTCGAGCTTTCCCGAGACGGCGAGCATCGTGTCGCGGACCGCTTCGCCTTCCAGACGGCGTGGCGTGTAACGCCAGAGAAGGCGGTTGCCGGCGTCTTTGGAAGCCGCCTCTTTGTTATGTTTGGAGGCTTGCCGGTAAGCTGCCGAGAGGACGATTCTCTTGTGGAGAGATTTGAGACTCCAGCCCGACTGGATGAGTTCCCCGGCGAGTGCGTCGAGTAGTTCGGGGTGGGACGGAAGGCCGCCATTGGCACCGAAATCATTAGGGTTTTCGACGATGCCGGTGCCGAAGTGATGGCCCCAAATGCGATTAACGATGACGCGGGAGAAGATTGGATTGTCCGGGTTGGCGATCCATTCGGCGAGGCGGCGGCGGCGTTCGGCGTCTGGAGCGTTGGCGGGAAGTTGGAAGTCCGCGTTGGGCAGCGCGGAGAGTCCGCCGGGGGAGATTGCTTCGGTTTTGAAATGAGTGATGCCGGGATCGCGGGGCGCGGCCGCGAAGGCCTTTTCAGGTTTGGGGAGGGTCTCGAGTTGTTGCTGGAGCTGCTGCAGTTCGGCGAACAATGGCGTGTCTATTCGGACGATGGCGGGCGCGGGACCGGCGGCGAAGGAAGCCGCGATTTGTTCGGCGGTCAGGGCCCTGTTGTAGAGGCGGGCTTCATCAATGGCCAGTTCGGGTGTGGCGGTGAATTTAAGGACTGCGTCACCGGCGGCGTAGGTTTGTATTTGGCCGTTCACGCCGGCGTCCGGCCGGAAAGGCTCGCCATTGGGAGCACCATTGCGGTATTGGCGGATCGTGCCATCGGCGAAATAGGTGTAGGCCAAGTGAATTCGCTCACCAGGCGCGGCGGATTCCTGGGAGCCTTTGACATCGGCGGTGCGGAAATTCGCGGTGCTTAGATTTCGCCACTGTTTGTTGGTTCCGCCGGCGAACTGGATGCCGTCCGAGGCGGCGCCGCGGTAGCCGGAACGGTTGTAGATTTGAAAGACGTTGATCAGCTTATCGAGCGGCTTTTTGACGGTTACCCAGGCTTCGAGGGTCTTTTCCGCGATGTTCGCATTGAGGGGCGCGGTGACTAGGGAGGAGGCCATGAGATGACCATCTGCGATCTGGCTTTTCGGCGTGGTGGAGGCGTGGAGGCCGCCAAGTTGGTCATGGGCATCGACGTCGAATGGCCATTGGGCGACGGGCTTTACGGTCGTCCAGTTTGTGGGTTGCCGGTGGAGATCGGCAATCTGCATTTCAACGTGGCGGATGCGGGCTTTCAGGGCCGCGACCTTCGCGTGGTGAGATTCGTCGAGGACACGGCCGTCGGGGAACAGTTCGGTGGACGCCGGGTCGGCAAATGGTTGCCAGACGCCGGAGAGCGCGGCCTTAAAGCGGTAGTAATCGCGCTGCGGAATGGGATCGAATTTGTGGTCATGGCAGCGGGCGCAGTTCACCGTGAGACCGAGGAAAGTTTGCGCCACCACGCCAGCCATTTCTTCCAACTGATCTTCGCGGACAGCTTCGCGTTCGCTGGCAACGGCGGAGGTTAGGCCCACCGCATCGGTGGGGCCGAAGACTAGCAAGCCGGTGGCGATGACGGCTTCGCGGCTGTTGGGTTCCAGAACATCGCCGGCGATCTGCTCGCGGGCAAATTGGAGGTATGACTTGTCGGCATTCAGGCTGCGGATGACGTAGTCGCGATAGGGCCAGGCGTGGTCGCGGGGCTCGTCGCGTTCGAACCCCTCGCTTTCGGTGAAGCGGACGACGTCGAGCCAATGGCGTGCCCATCGTTCGCCGTAGCGGGGGCTGGCGAGGAGGCGGTCTATTAGTGCTTCGTAGGCTTTCGGGCTGGTGTCGCCGATGAAGTTCGCGATTTCCCCGGGCGTTGGAGGGAGGCCGGTGAGATCGAATGTCGCGCGGCGAATGAGTGTGCGGCGATCGGCCGGCGCCGCGAGGGCGAGGCCGTTTTCACGTAGTTTGGCGGTGATGAATTCGTCAATCGATTTGGGCGAGTCGCGAAGCGGTCGGAGAGACCACCAATTCTGCTGGGTCCAGGGCGCGCCAGCCTCAATCCACTTGGCGAGCGTTTCCTGTTCGGCGGCGGGAAGTGCGCCGGTGGGAGGCATCTGGCCGAGTTGGACGCGGCGGAGAATGCGTGGGAGGCCGGCGCGCAGAGCGGCTTCGCGGGTGGAGAGATCGAGGCCAGCGGTTGCGGCCTTGGCGTTATGGCAACTCGCGCAACGGTGCGCAAGGATGGCGGGCGCGTCGACCGAGAGATCGGCGGCGAGACCGAGAGCGGCGGAGACGGCGAAGAGGAACCAAGTGGACACTTTACCCCAATCCTTTCACCCTCCAGCCTTGGCGGAAGGGGCGCTTCAGGAAGGCGTTGGCCTGTTTTTCGTTGCGGAATTTAAGCTTGGCCGAGTTCCATTCGAGAGTCGTTTTGGGGAACCGGGTGGCGAGGCTGCCGAGGAGGACGGTTTCACTTAACGGGCCGGCATAAGTAAAGGGCGTGGACGTTGGGCCTTTGCCAAGAATGGCGTCGACAAACTCGTGATAGTGGTTGTTCGTGGTGAGTTCGGGGCGTTGGAATTCCTTGAACGAAGCTTGCGGGAAGAGCGACGGGAAGGCGACGTGGGGTGTTAGCATGACGCCCTTTGCACCAATGATTATCGACCCCTGATTGGGGAGTCTGGCGCCTTCGATGAGGGATTGGATTTCCTGTGGAGGGCGTTCGTCGCCGTCGTACCAGGTGACGTTAACTGTCTTCCCATCGGTATACTGCGTGCCGGGGAAGGTGTACTTCACAATGGCGTTGACGGCCCAGCTATGTTCGCTGGGGGCAGGCCCTTCGGCACGAACGGTGAGCGGCGCGGTGAGGGCCAGCGCGCCAAAGACGGGATCGTAAATATGGCAGCCCATGTCACCGAAGGTACCGGTGCCGAACTCGAGACGTTTACGCCAGTTGCCGGGGTGGCAGTAGTTCGTGATAAACGATTCCGGCCGGGCGACGCCGATCCAGCCGTCCCAATCGAGCGTGGCGGGAACGGGATCGGTAGTGGCCGGGCGCGGCTCGGTATCGCCCCACTTCTTGTTGCTCCAGGCGTGGACTTCCTTCACTTTGCCGATAGTGCCGGCATGAACGAGTTGAACGGCGGTGCGGTATTCGGCGTTGGAATGAATCTGAATGCCCATCTGTGTGACCAGGCGTTTAGAGACCGCGTACTTCCGGAGCTGGCGGGCTTCGGCGACGTGAGAAGTTAGTGGCTTTTGGCAGTAGACATGGAGGCCTCGGCGCATGGCGGCCATCGCCTGCGGAGCGTGCATGTGGTCCGGTGTGCCGACACAGACGCCGTCCAGATTCTTGTACTCTTTGTCGAGCATCCGGCGCCAGTCCTGATAGAGAGTGGCGTTGGGGTAAGTGGTCTTGACGCGTTGCGTACGAGCGGTGTCGACATCGGCGGCGCTGATTAAATCGACCGACGGGTGCGTGGCGATGCCATTGAGCGTGGACCAGGCCATGCCGTTCGCGCCGAAAGAGGCGAGGCGGACGCGGCCGCTGGGAGGCGCGGATATCAGGTTGCGAATAAAGAACGGGGCGGCGAGAAGGGCACGGCGGGTGATGGGCATTTTTTTAACGGCGGCTTTGAGTAACGGATCCAGAGCGCACTTCGGTATTCGGCAGGGCGGCCATAAGGCGCGCCAAGCCGCCTGGCGTCAGGCCGGTGTTGACAACGTCAAGCCGCTTCAGCGTTTTCAGCTTGGCCAGGTTATCGACCGAAACGTCCGTGATCTTGCTGTTGCGAAGGCTTAACTGTTCGAGTTGCGGAAGGCCGGAAAGTGTCTCCGTTCCGCGGTCGGTGACGGTAACCTGCCAGAGGCCGGAATCCGTCCGCTGCAGGCCGCCCAGGTCCAATTCCCTTAGGCCGGGGATGAGGCGCAGCGGCGTGAGGCCGACATCGGTCATCTTATTCCCACCGAAGGCGAGGGAATGAAGCTTGGGCATCGTAGTGAAATACTCTACGCCGTTATCGGTCATTTCGGCGAAGCCGGCATCGATCCAGGCGAGTTCAGGGTGGTTGGCGAGATGCGCAAGGCCGGTGTCCGTCAGCTTAGTTCCACGGACATTGAGCCATTGCAATCTGGGCCAGTTCTTCACAACGGCCAGGGCGCCATCGCCAGTGAGTTCGGCGTAATAGAGATTGAGATGCGTGACGTTTTTGAGCCGCTTCAAATGGGTGAAGCCGAGGTCGGTGACGCGTGTGTGCGAGAGGTCGAGGCGTTCAAGCGTGGGAATCCGGCCGACGCGAGTGAGGTCGCCATCGGTGATCCAGGTGCGGGAGAGGTCGAGCGCGACGATGTCGCCTTTACTGTTGGTTTGAGCCGTGCCCCCGAAATCCTTCACCCAATCCATGGGCGAGAGCGCGGCGGCCAGGAGAAGGGTGACGGTCCACATGGCTAGCTTTTCCTCCGCGTGGGCAGGGCGGAGGCGGGATCGAAGACGATGCGGGTCTCCGGCTTTAACTGTTGCAGCCTGTTGTTGGCGGCTTCGGTTATCAGCGTGTGGTAGATGTTCAGTTCGCGCAGTTTCGGGAATTTTGCGAGTGTGTCGATGGCCGCGTCGGTGAGGTTTGCCGTGTCGAGCCTGAGCAGTTCGAGATTCGGCAGCGCGGGCTGAAGAAGCGCCAGGCCCTTGTCGGAGAGAGCGGTGTAATCGAGATTGAGCTGTTTGAGCGCCGTGAAGCGGGCGAGGTGAGGAACGGCCTCGTCGTCAATGCGCGTGCGGGCGGCTTCGAGTTGCGTGAGGCTGGTGAGCGTCGCCAAATGAGCCAGCCCCTTAGCGCCGATTTTGTTGTAGCTGATGTTAAGGGATTCGAGATTTGTGAAGCCGGCTAGAGCTTTCATAGTGTCGTCGGAAATGTCGGTGCTCAGGAGATCCAGGCGGCGAAGTTTTTTGAGCGGGGCGAGGGCTTGGACGCCGGCGTTCGAAATGTCGGTGTAGGCGAGGCGAAGGTTTTGGAGATTCGCAAGTATGGCGATTTGCATGGCGCCGGCGTCGTTGATGGGAGCGTTGGCAACATCCAGATCTTCGATCGTGGGCACGTTGTGCAGCCCGGCGCCTTTGACGAGTGTGTGGTTGAGCGTGAGGCGTTGGAGTTGTTTCAACGCGGCCAGCGGCGCGAGACCATTATCGGAGACCATCGTGTGGCCGAGATCCAGATCGCGGAGGGCGGTTAGCTTGGCGAGATTGGCCATGCCGCCATCGCCGACTTCAGTGGTGTTGAGGCGAAGGCGTTCGAGGGCGGGGAGCGCGGCGAGGTGGCCCAGTTGGGCTTCGGTGACGGGCGTGCGGGAAAGATCGATGGAACGGATCTGACCCGCCTCGGTGCCGGAACGACCGCCGAGCCTCTCAATCCAGGCAGCCATGGCGGCGGGCGATTTCGCGGTTGGCGCGGAAGTGCGAAGGGTCGAGTCCGTAGACGCGGGTGTCGATTCCTGGAAGGCGATTTGCACGCCGGGCACGGCGGCGCGGAAATCTTCTATGCCGTTTCGAGTGACGCGGGTGTAACGAAGGTCGAGGGTGGAGAGGTTCTTAAGCGTCTTTAGTTTGGCGAGGCCCGCGTTGGTGATTTGAGAACGGTAGAGGTTTAGCTCCGTGAGTTGCGTCATGCGGGCGAGTACCTCCATCGAGTCGTCGGAGAGTTGCGCGCCAAGGAGGTTAAGGGTATGGAGATTCGTTAGGCCGCGCAGGTGGCCGGCGCCGCGATCGGTGAGCTTGAGGCCGTAGAGATCGAGGGATTCAAGAGCCTTCAACTGCGCCAGATGTGTAAGGCCATCGTCCGTAACGAACGTGTCCCGCAGCCCGAGTTGACGAAGCTTGGACATGCCGGCAACGGATGCGAGGCCCGCATCGGTGACTGGCGTGTAGCTTAGATCGAGCTTCTCCGTGTTAACGAACGGCGCCAGGCCTTCGCCTTTAATGCGGGTCATGCTGAAACGCAGTTCACGGAGCTGTTTTAGATTGGCAAACTGTTTCAGGCCTTTGTCGGAAACGTTGACGTTGGTGAGGAAGTGGAGCGAGAAGCCGAGCTTGTCGAGTTTGGTGAGCGTCGCAAGCGCTTTGAGCTCGTCGTTGGCGTCCAGCGTGGAACCGGCGCCGGGATTGAAAATTGTTCCGGGAAGCAGAAGTTCGCGGAGTTCAGTGCAGGCGCTGAGTTTGCTGAGGTCTTTGTGATCGATGATGGTGCCGACCAGGTCGACGGCTTCAAGCCGGAAGCCGGTTTTGGGAAGCTGACTGGGATCGTTGATCCAGTTCGCGGAATTAGGCAGCCGGACGCGGCCGCCGAATTGGAGTACCCATTCGGCGGTTGGCAGATCGGTTTGCGCGACCAGTTTTTGTTGTTGTTCCAATGTGTAGAGATAGAACTGTTCGCGGTCGGCGACGTACTCGCGGTAGCCGGTGGGGTCGATGAAGGGATTGGGGCCGCCGGGTTTCAGCCGCTTATGCTTTTCACCCATGCCGTAGTAAAGCCCGTGAGCGCCAAGGAAAAGATCGCATTCGAGCGACTTCAAGACGCGGAAAGTGCGGGCGTAGTCGGCGGCCATTTCGGGGTACTCTTTGTTGTTGACAAGCTGGAAACCGGGGTTGACGTTGGGACTGCCGATGATGACGGCGTTGAGCGACTTGCCTTGATCGTTGACTTGGAGCGTCCAGGTTGTGTTGCCGCGCGTGTGGCCGGGCGTGAGATGGGCGCGGAGTTTAGCGTCGCCTAGTTCGACGACGTCACCGTCTTTCAAGACTCTGTCCACTTTGCAGGGCTTCCAATCGGCTTTGTAAAGGTACTGGCCTTTGCCGCCGGAGCTAATGACTTTGTCGTCGCCCGCCATGACGTAGACCTCGGCGCCGGTGAGTTCTTTCAACAGGGCGAGGCCGCCGGCATGATCGTCGTGGGCGTGGCTGGAGAGAAGGATTTTCACATCGCTGAGTTTGAAGCCAAGCTTCTCGACGTTGGCGCGGATGATGGGGACGGTGCGTTCAAAGCTGGCGTTGATGAGGATGTGGCCCTTGGTGGATGTGACGAGGTAAGTGGAAAGACCCTTCGACCCGACGTAGTAAAAATTGTCCGCGATGCGGTGGGGCGGAAAGGGATCGTCCCAATCGTTTTGCGCGAGGAGCGGCAGGGCGAGGAGGGGCAGCAGTCGGAAGAGCATCACTAGTATTGTATCTCTGTGAGAATTTCGGCGAGCGAGGCGGCGGCGTTGGCGAAAGGATTTTGTTTGGCGAAGGCTTGGGCGGCGCGTCCTTTTTCGGGGAGATTCGATTGGACGAGCTGTTGGAGTGCGCTGAGGAAAGTTGCTTTCGTGGCGATGGCGCCGAAGGCGGGTTGCATGATGGCGTTATCAAGCGTTAGCGCGGGAAGACCGTATTGGAAGGCTTCCATGAGGGTGAGGCCGTAGGATTCGTGGGTGGAGGGGAAGACGTATAGATCGGCGGCGGAGAAGTGAAGTTGCTTTTGCTCGCCATAGATGTGGCCGGGGAAAAGGACTTTCGTCTTGGTCAATTGTGCTGCCTTGGCGCGGAGTAACGCTTCGTGTTTTTGCCCGTGCATGTAGGCGGCGCCGCCACAGATAAGCGCGTAGATTTTGGGATAGAGGAGTTGAGGCTCCCAGGCGGCGAGCGCTTCCAGGAGGATTTGTTGATTCTTTTCCGGAGAGAGGCGGGAGAGGGTGATTAGTACAAGTGCGTCCGCAGGGATGTCCAGCCTCCGGCGGGCTTCCTGCTTGTCGATGGGCGGAAGCGCTGGCGGCGCGCCCCAAGGAAGAACGTGAATTTTCGCGGGGTTCGTTTGCGGGTAGCAGCGCAGAATAATATCCTTCATTGCCTGGGAAGGAACGATGTGGGCGGCGGAGTATTGTACGCAATCGGATTGCTTTTGAAAGATGAGTTGGAGTACGCCGGGATAGAGCTTGCCGAACATGCGGTACAGTCTGACGAGCGTTTCGGGAGTGGCAAATTCGCGGCAATATATAGCGGCAATGTAGGCGACGACATCGACATGCCAAATGTTCGCGATCTTGTATTTTCGCAAGGCATTGTAATCGGGGCCTTCGGCAATGTCGTTGACGAGGACGACGGTATCGGCGGGATCTTGTTGCTGGATTGCCTTTGTGGATACCGCTTCGAATTGGCGGGAGAAGCGGGCGTAGGAGCCGGTGTCGAAATTGACGATGTCGCGGCCGGTGACCGATTTCGGCGTAAAGTGCGTGAGATCGAAAGGCATCGTTCCGGCCCATTCGGCTGAGAGCATGTCGAAGATAGCCGCCCCGCCGCCGAGCGGGGCGTGCTCGCCGGCAAAGCCGCCGTGGGCCGCCGTGTAAAGAACTTTCACCGGACGAATTGATCGACGAAGGACTCGCCAAGACCGCACTCGATGTAGTGTTTGCGGCACATATCGATTTTGGTGAAGACGTCTTCAAAGCCCGTGTGGCGGCCCTCGGCGTCCACATAGTACATGCAGCCGGAGATGTGGAAGAAGGTGATCATCTCGTCGGCGGATTCGACGGTGAGCGTGTGAGTTTCGCCGGGCGGTTCGAAGACGTAGTCGCCGGCATTGGCGACCCAGTCATGTTCCAGATAGCGCCAGGACCCCTTTATGACATAGCCGTGGACGGGCGCCGGATGGCGATGGCGGCTTAAAATGCCGGCCTTGCGGACGCGTAACAGGTTGCACCAGTGGCCTTGCAGCGTGTTGAGCATCAGCGGGCGGAACCAGACGTTCGGCGCTTGCGGAACCCAGACGCGTTCGTCGTCGGGGACGGCGGTGGCGACGATTTGCGCGGGCGAGAGAGGGTGGGTGGATTGGGACATTGTTATACAGCCAAGTAGCCGCCATCGATGGGGAGAATGACTCCGTTGATGAATGAGGCGGCTTCGGAACACAAGAATAACACCGGCGGCGCGACTTCTTCGGGACGGCCCCAGCGCTTCATGGGGCAGCGGTCAAGGATGGGCGCGGCGCGGATGGGATCGTCCTGCAAGCCCTGCGTGAGAGGAGTCGCGATCCAGCCGGGGGCGACGGCGTTGACGCGAATGCCGTCAGCGGCCCAGGCGACGGCGAGCGATTTCGTAAGTTGGCCGATGGCGCCTTTGGACGCCGTATAAGCAGGGACGCGGGGACCGCCGAAATAGGTCCAGAGGGAGGCGATATTAACGATGGCGCCCTTCGACGCGGCCAGCTTATCGTGGGCCTCCGTACAGAGCCGCATCGCGCCTGTCAAATTTACGTCGATGACGTGTTGGAAGACATCAATAAGGAATTCGTCATCACGGCGAATGATGCCGGCGGCGTTGACGAGGAAATCGATTTGAGGAAGTGTGGCGATGAGTCCACGGCAGGCGGCGGTATCGGTGACATTGAGGCCGGCGAAGCGCAGGTTCTCTTTGCCGGGCGGTATGACCCCGAGCCCAACCGCGGTAACGGAGGCGCCAGCGGCGGCGAAAGCGTTAGCGATAGCCAAGCCAATTCCGGAGGTGCCGCCGGAGACTAGAGCAGTGCGGCCAGTGAATGAGAACATGCAATATCAGAGTAGAACGGGAACCATGGACGAACGAATTTCGCAAATAAGAAAAAGCTACTTGTCGGGTGAATTGGACGACGCGAATCTGGGAAACGATCCGATTTCGATGTTCGCGGACTGGATGAACGCGGCTATTGAAATGGGAATCGAAGAGCCGAATGGAATGGCGCTGGCGACCGCGTCAGCCGATGGCGCGCCGTCGGTGCGCATTGTGTTGTTGCGCGGTTTCGATCGGCGCGGGTTTGTATTCTATACCAACTATGAGTCGGCGAAAGGGCAGGATTTGCTGGCGAATCCGCGGGCGGCGATTTCATTCTGGTGGCAGCCGCTCGAGCGCCAGGTGCGGATCGCCGGGAGTGTGGAGAAAGTGGCGCGGGCGGAGGCTGAGTCCTATTTCGCCACGCGGCCGCGCGGGCATCGGTTGTCGGCGTGGGCCTCGCCGCAGAGCCGCGCAGTGAAAGGCCGGGCCGAACTACAGGCGCGGGCGGAGGAAATGGAGGCCCTGTTCCCAGGCGACGTCCCGCTGCCTGAATTCTGGGGCGGATACCGGCTCGCGCCGGATCGAATCGAGTTTTGGCAGGGGCGGGAGAATCGTCTGCACGACCGGTTGTTGTTCGAAAAGCGGCAGGAGGAATGGACGGTGGCGCGCCTGGCCCCTTAAAGTAGGCAACAGGGCGATTTCACGACGGAACTTTTTGGCTTTGGCGGCGCAAAGCGGGAAGCGGCTGAACTTCGTATTCGTGCTGGCCGACGATCTGGGCTGGGCGGACTTGCCGGTAAACGGCGGCGATCAGCATGAGACGCCGGAGATCGACGCGTTGGCGAAAACCGCCATGCGTTTCACGCAGGCCTATGCGGCGGCGCCGATCTGTTCGCCGACGCGGGCGTCCATCATGACGGGCAAAAGTCCGGCACGGCTGGGCATCACGATATGGCATGAGGGCGCTTTGGGAAGGGTGATGGACAGGCCATTGATTCCGGCGGTTTCCGAAGATCATCTGGAACATGCGGAAGTCACCCTGGCGCAGAAGTTCCACCGGGCCGGTTATCGCACAATACATATTGGCAAATGGCACTTGGGCGCCACGGCGCATGGCCCGGAAACGCAGGGCTTCGACGTGAACATTGGCGGTATGCACTGGGGCGCGCCGCAGACTCACTTTTATCCGTATAAGGGCACGCAAGGGTTCGGCGGCGAGTTGCGGTTTGTTGCGGGCCTTGGACCGGGAAAGCCGGGCGACTTCTTGACGGACAAGTTTACGGACGCGGCTATCCAGGCCATCGACGCCTGCGGCGGCGATCCGTTCTTCCCGAACTTGTGGTTCCATAATCCGCACACGCCGATTGAGTGCAAGCCTGAGCATGAATCCTATTTTCAGAAAAAACTCCGGCCGGAGGACAAGCACCAGAACGCCAAATATGCGGGAATGATCCGAAGTCTCAGCGAGAATTTCGGTCGCTTGACGCAGCACCTGGAAAAACGCGGGTTGGCGGACAACACCGTGGTCGTATTCTTCTCCGACAACGGCGGCTATACGGAAACACACGGCGGCAAGACCGTGACGACGAATGCGCCGCTGCGCTCGGGAAAAGGGTCACTGTATGCGGGCGGGGTGCACGTGCCGTTTCTGATTCGGTGGCCGGGAGTCACGAAGGCGAGCGCAGTTTGTGATATGCCGGTGATCTCCTGCGACTTCTTTCCCACGTTGCTGGAGATTGCCAGATTACGGGGAACATCGCCGGATGGCGTGAGCCTCCGTACCCCTGCTGCGGGATTCGCAGGCTGCATTTACGGGACGCGCTTTGTTCTTCCACTATCCGCATTAGTCCCCGACGACGACACCGGTTTCCATGGTCCGCAGCGGGGACTGGAAGCTGCTCGAGTATTTTGAGGACGGGCGTTTGGAACTGTTTAATCTGAAAGCCGATCCGGGCGAGGCGCGCAACCTGGCCGCGTCCGAACCGGAACTGGCAAAGGCGCTGCGAACAAAGCTGGACAACTGGCGGAAGGCGGTTGGCGCGCGGTTGCCGGCTAAGAACCCTGCGGGAGCGAGGCGATGAAAGTGTCGGCTTCCTTGGTGGCAATTTCGATATCCCGGATTAATGTCTGCACGTCGGCGTCCATCTTCAGGACATTGTCTTTCAGCGACGCGATCGCGTTGGCATTCAGATTGTGCTTGATATACAGCACTTGATCCTCGAATGCCTTTAGCACCGGTTTTGCTTTCGCTTCGACGGCCTTCATTTTACGAATCAACTCAGTGTAGCGGCGGCGCGTGGCCTTCAGCATTACGTTACTCCGGTTGCGCAGTTCGCCGTTCCGCATGCCGCTGAGTTCTTTCTCCCACTCATTGAACATGTCGTCGGAGACCTGTTCAATAGAGTTGATCCGATCGCTCACTTTCTTCGTGTGGCCGGCGGCTTCGTCGTATTCCTTCTTCAACTTCTTGTAGACTTCTTCGGTCCGGCCGCCTTTGAAGCCGGTGGCGGCCTGGAACGCTTCCAGCGTGGACTTGTACTGCTCCTTGGCCTTCTCCTGATCCTCGCGGCCTTTCTTTATGCGGTCGACGAGGATGTCGCGCTTCTCATTGCCGATTTTCTCCTGGGCCTTGTAGTAAAGCTGGGCGCAGGAGGCGAAAAAAATACAGAATACAACAAGAACGAAACGGGCCATGCAGTCAATGATAGCTAGGCGCGCCGCACGTAAACAAAATATGCGCCGCGCTCGCTGCCGTCGCTGGCGATCAGCCACGTTTGCAGTTCGGCCGGGCCGGCTGGCAAATCGAGATCGAATATCGCGGCATGCGTGGCGGGATCGATATTGATGGTCTTATCAATCGCCCCGATCCGCATGCGGGCTTTGTGAATGCCGGGAATGGCGCGGCCTGGAGTTGTCTCGCGGTTATCGGAGGGATGTTTGTACGCCGCGCCGATGGACAGATCGAGTTCCTTCGGCCAGCGGCGGAGTTCAAAGATATAGCGCCCGGCTCGCGTGTGCACGGCCCAGAATCCATTGGCATCCGGGCCTTCCAGAATCGACTTCTGATTCCATGTCTTCAACGCGCCGTCGCCATGCCAGTCGTGCGCGGTAAGTCGCGCTGGATTCTCCTTCGGATCGCCAAGAATAATTCGCGCGTACTCGCCCGCGCGCGCCGAGACGAGTTTCCACCAGTTTTCGTAATCGCTCTTGAGCCGGGCAACGACATCCGGATGCCCCGCCGCAACATCGTTGCGCTGGCCCGGATCGGCGCGCATGTCGAACAACTCCAACTTGCCTTCCCCGCCCGGCCCCGGACTGACCAGCCGCCAGTCCTCGGTCATCACGGCGGCCTGGCGCCATTTCAGAAGCGTCTCCTCCCGCTGCGAATCCACAACAATAGACCGCGCCGGCCATTCCCGCTTCTTGAACAACGGCGTCAGCGAGCGTCCATGCAGTGCAGGCCCTTTAGGCCTTTTGACGCCAGTCATTTCCAGCAGCGTGGGCAGGATGTCGATATGCGCCGTCAGCGTGTCGACAGGCCGATTGGAGGCAAATCCTCCGCGCGGCCAATGCAGGAAAAACGGTACTCGGTGCCCGCCATCGTATGCCGAACCCTTATTCCCGCGCATGCCCGCGTTGAAGACCTGGAAGCCGGAAGCGCTGCCGTTGTCGGTCGTGAAGATGAAGATCGTGTTAGCGGCGAGACCGCTGTTTTCCAGGTACTTGCGCAATCGGCCGAGGTTCTCGTCAATGTTCTCGATCATCCCGTAAAATCCCGGCTCGCGCAGTCCCTTAACGTTCTCGTAGCGCGCCGCACTCGCGGAAGGGGCCCACATAGGGCCGTGAGGGGCGTTGGTCGGAAGGTAGCAAAAGAAGGGTTTCCGTTGACGCGCCGCATCGGCAATGAAGCGCTGCGCGTTGGCGAAGAAAACGTCGGTGCAAAAACCCTGGTACTTTTCGGGCTTGCCGTTGTGAACATAGGTGTCGTCGAAATAGTCGTTGCCGAAATGGTCAGGCGTCTGCCAGATGCCGCCCCCTCCAATAACCAGCGTCTCGTCAAAGCCGCGGTCTTGCGGACGGCAGGGAAAGTTGTCCCCCAGGTGCCACTTTCCGAAAATACCGGTTCGATAGCCCGCCGCGCGGAAGCAATCGGCCATGGTGATCTCGTCATGATGGAGAATACTGCGGCCCTGAATGGTGTGCCACGGCCCGACGAGGTTCGTGTAGCGTCCGGTCATCAAAGCGGAGCGCGTGGGGGCGCAGGTCGGGCTGACGTGATAGTTGGTAAGCCGCAGCGATTCGTCGTGCAACGCGTCCATGTTCGGCGTTTTCAGGACAGGATTCCCGTGACGGCCGACATCCCCGTAGCCCTGATCGTCGGTGATGAGGAAGACGATATTCGGCCTGGCCGTTTGCGCGGCCACAGCACCGGCGGAAGCGAGAAAAAGACGACGCGAGATACGCATGGAAACCCAGCGTATCCGATTTTACTTCCCGGCTAGCAGTGCCCGCTTCGTGGCTTCCATCAAGGCTTCCAACGACTCTCGCGGCAACTCCCGCACAATGGGCTTCACCGCCCATCCCAGCCCCATCGGCACATCTCGCGTCAGGCTCACCGACCGCACCTCCATCCACAAGCCCTGTTTGGTTTCCTCGAGCGTCCAATACGTTTGCAGACGCCACAGGAAGCCCCGATCATGCCCAGGAGTCAGCTTGGCGTCCCCATCGAGTTCCACGATCTCGGTAGCCACGGAGCGGCTGGCGTACCGGTTCGCCGGCGAGGGCAGAATATCCAACTGATACCGGGCCTCCAAATTAACCTCAAGAACCTTCTTCTTTCGGAGCCGGTGAAAACCGATAATTTGTTTCCCGTCCCGCTTTTCAATGCGCCCCTCGAGTACCTCCGGATAGACCGCCGAATGCCGCGAAAAGTCTTCCAGCACCGCAATGGCCTTGGCCTTGCGAACGCCGGGAAGTAAGGTAATTGCCGCCCAGTCGTGAACTAGCCCGCGCTTCACTTCCAGTCCGGCGTTAATTTCAAACACTCCGGCCGGACGCCCGGCGAGCGGCTCCGGGTTCACGGCGCGCGCGGTTACCTGTGCGTCGACAGCGCGAACATAGTCGTCAAACGCGCGAACTGTTTTCGGCTCCAGGGTCACCAGAAACTGCGCCGCCACCAGTAAGACGCCGGGAATAAACATCGCTACATGCTAGACTCACCTTTTCCCGTTTTGGTTGCATGCCAGATTTCCCCCTCTACAAATGGTTGCTCGGCGCATTCTGTGCCTTCAGCGTCGGAGTCGCCAAGACAGGCATGCCCGGGTTCGGCATTCTGTCGGTGCCAGTGTTTATTCTCACCGTCGGCGACGCCCGGTTATCGGCCGCCTGGCTTCTGCCGTTGCTCATCTGCGCCGACGCGTTCGCCGTTTTCTATTACCGGCGTCACGCCGCGGCGGCCGCTTTGTTTTCGCTGCTCCCGTGGGTCCTGATTGGAATGACGGGCGGCGCGGTGATGCTGCGCTATCCGGATCAACTCATACGGCCGGTCGTGGGTGCGATCTCACTCGTAATGCTGCTGCTCTTCGTCTGGCGGCAACGAAAAACGACGGCCATCCCTCCGGCGGATTGGAAGCACGCCGGGTTCTACGGCACTTCGGCGGGCTTCGCCACGATGGTCGCCAACGCCGCCGGGCCTATCATGAACATGTACCTGCTCAGCAAGAAACTGCCGCGAGAAGAGTTCGTCGCCACCGGCGCATGGTTCTTTTTCATCGTGAATCTGAGCAAGGTACCGGTTTACGCAAACCTGGAGTTATTCAGTACGCAATCGCTCGCTTTTGACGCCGCCCTGATCCCATTTGTCATAGGCGGGGCGCTAACGGGCCGTAAATTGCTAGCGATTATCCCGGAGAGAGTTTTCGTCAATAGCGTCGTCGCGCTTGCCTTTATCGCAACGCTTCTTCTCTTTCTGCCAAAGTAGAGGTAATGCATGAAGTGTTTCCCGTTGATCTTTCTAATCGCGCTGCCGCCGCTTCCGGCTCAGAACTATGAACCCCTGACGGGCGAAGAACGGCTGAAGTGGTTTGGTAACGCGACGTTCGGTACGCGCAGTCTGCTGATTTCCGGCCCGCTCACATCGGCGTGGCGCACCTACAATAACAGGCCCGTGGAATGGGGTCCGCAGTGGGATGGCTTTGGGAAGCGATACGGAGCGCGGTTGCTGAATAACAGCGTCAACAATGGCCTGGAAGCCTCCACCGGCGCGATCTGGAATGAAGATCCCCGTTACTTCAGGCTTGGCGAGGGTCCGGTTCGCCGAAGGTTGGGGCAGGCGGTCAAACAAACCTGGATGAGCCGTTATGGAGATGGGGAATACCGCTTCGGCGCGGCGAAGGCCATCGGGATCGCCGGCGGCGCGTTCGGCCAGAGGCTGTGGATGCCGGACAGCGTAAATTCCAATCGGGATTGCACCATTCGCATTGGCGGCGGCTATTCCGGCCGTCTCCTTGGCAATCTCTTCCGTGAATTCGGCCCGGATTTGCGGAGGCGATTGAGAAGGAATAAGAACTAGCCGACCGGCGGCGTTGGCTTTTCACTGCCCGTCAGGCCCTGGTCGGACGTCGCGGGATCGTACCCCGGATTCACTTTCGGCATCACCGCATTGACCGAATTCCGCCACGCAATCAGTTTAGCGTGTAATTCCCGCGCCTTCGCGGCCTGCCTATGGATCAGGTTCCTGCGCTCGCCCGCGTCTCTCTGGAGATGAAATAGCTCCAACCGCCCGTCTTCGTAGAACTCAATCAGCTTCCACTCGCCGTCGCGAACTGCCCCGCTCGGCACACCGCCCTGATTACTATAGTGCGGATAGTGCCAAAAAAGCGGCTTTCCGGCGAGCTTTCCTCCCCGCAAAATCGGCGTCAATGACCGCCCGTCCACTGTCTGCCGGGGCCGCGCTCCCGCGATCTCAACGACCGTCGCGAATAGATCCGGTGTAATCACCGGCGTGGCCGATTCGGTCCCGTTTTTCGTCGCACCCCGCCAGCGAATCAGCAGCGGCACCCGAATACCGCCCTCATAAAGGTGCCCCTTGCCATTGCGCGCTGGAGAGTTATCCGTCACCGGTTTCGGCGCCTTCCCCTCGTACCGCAACCCGCCGTTATCGGAAGTGATGATCCACACCGTCTCATTTTCGATACCCGCCGCCTTCACTTTCTCGCGTAATCCGCCGATGGAATCATCGAGAGTCTCGATCATGGCGGCATATGTTGGATTGCCGTCCATTCCCAACGATGCCATCTTGCGGCGGTACTTCTCGATGAGCGCTTCCGGCGCCTGAATTGGAGTGTGGACGGTATAGTGGGGCAGATAAAGCAGGAACGGGCGGGCGGCGTTGCCGCCGATGAATTGAGCGGCCTCCTCGGTAATCCGGCTGGTGAGCAGGTCGGTCTTCGTGCCGCCTTTGAGATTCACGAGGTTGAACGGGCCGAAATACCCGGGCGGCGAACCGCGGTGATCCCCGGCGATATTCACGTCGAACCCGTGATCGGTAGGGGAGGATCCCTCGCCGCCCAAATGCCACTTTCCGATGCTGGCGCACCGGTAGCCGAGTGGCTTGAGCATTTCTGGCAGAGTTGTTTCACTGAGGGGGAGTTGCTGTTCAAAGGGTACGGTGAGGAGTTTGGAGCTTGGCCACTGCCGGCGTCCGGCGATCCAATCGGTCAAATGCAGCCGGGCCGGGTAGCGGCCGGTCATCAGCGATGCCCGTGCCGGCGAACAAACCGGGCACGCGGAGTACGCCTGCGTGAATTTGACACTTTCCAGAGCCAAACGGTCCAGATTCGGCGTCTCATGAAATGGATGTCCATAACAGCCCCAGTCCTGCCAGCCGAGGTCGTCGACGAGCACAACGATGAAGTTGGGCTTGCGCTTGGGCTGGCCGAAAGCGATGCGGGTCCCGAGGGCGGCGAACAGGAAACCGCGCCGGGAAGTATTAACAGGCTTAGACATCGTACCGGAACAAGGCGATCATACGTCAAAATCAAAGTAGAAGGAATTTGCGACGCCGAATGACGGTTCGTTGGCCACCAGCACTGCGGATAGTAATAGGGAGAATTGCCGCGCCCATCGCCAGGGTGTGGCGGCGATTCTTCCGTTCGTGGATACTGGCGCTGCTCGGAGCCTTCCCTTTTACCCGTACCGGCCTCGCCTTTTTAGCGCTATTCGCCACTGCGGTGTGGGTTTACGGTGTGCTGGCGCGGGATCTTGTTCTTTTGGTCGCCGGGCTCGGCGGCGCGCTGGTTTTGATCGCACTACTGCTTTGCACCGTTCTTACGGCGGTCATTATTGGCCTGCGAACCCGCAAAGCGTCGACGCCCGGCGAGTTGGACCTCGATACCGGAATTCCCCAGCCCACGGGATACCGGTTACGCCGCGCCCGCTGGGTTCCTTTCGCGGTTGTGAATTGGCAATGGGTAAACGATGGCGGCGGCGAGACGGCCGCGCGTGTCGAACTGGAGCGGGATGGCGCGGATCTGGTGGAGATGGCTTCCCCCGCGCGGCGGTGCATTGTGCAACGCGTGGTGCGGCGGTTCGCCGTGCGGGATTTATTTGGCCTAACTGAGATTTCCTGGCGTCGAAAAGAAGATGTGATGTTGCGCGTTCTCCCGTATCGCGGCATGTTGGCGCAGATGCCGCCGCCCACCGGCATGGCTGAGGGCGACGATCTGTCCGATCCCTACGCCGAGCCCAAAGGCGACCGCGTCGAAATGCGCCAATACGCTCCTGGCGATCCGCTGCGCATGGTGCTGTGGAAGGTTTATGCCCGTAGCGGCAAGATGATGGTCCGGACGCCGGAGCGCAGCGTGGCCGAGCGGAAGCGCGGCTGCGCGTATCTGGTCACCAGCCCGAAGGACGACGCCACCGCAGCCGCGGCGCGCGTCGCGATCGAGCGCGGCCTCCTCGGCGACGACTGGTGCTTCGCCGCCGATGGCGTTGAGCGTGAGGCTAGTGAGGATCGGGACGCGGCATTTGAAATCATCGCCCGCAGCGGCGAGGCTAAGGCGGAGGACCGGGCCGCGCGCCTGGCGTCGTTTCTGATACGCCGTGAAAGTGAGGGTTACCAATTCTGCCTGCTCTTCATCCCCCCGGATGAAGCCGCATGGGAAGCCGTGGCTGCGCAGTCGGCGGCGGCACAGACGATGCGTGTACAAGTATTGACCGCGGCCGGGGAGATTCTGCCGGACCGGATTCCGACCCGCGGCGCCGGCGAAACGATGAGCCGTTGGCTGCTCAAGCCACACGACCGCGACGGCGTGTCTCTCGCCGAAATCCGCACTCGCGCCGGTTCCGTGAAAGGCTTGGCGAATGAACTGATTGTCGTCGAGCGAAACTCGGGACGCAGCGTGAGCGATATGCTGGGAGATAGGGGCTGACCAGCGTGGGGACAGAAAAATCCATTTGGTGGAAGATCCCCGGCATCCTGATATGGATGGCGGCGGCTGGACTTGCGGCCGTGAATTTCACGTCGGGAGCGGGCCTCGCGGCTGTGCTTACCGGTGTTTTGGCGGCGTTTATCCTCAGCGGCCGGCTTGGCCCGATGCCGGTTCGTCTGCCGCGCCTTTGGTTGATTTCGCTCAGCGGCCTGGGGCTGGTAACTCTAACCGGCGCCATCCTCCGCGGCAGCGAAGGGGCAGCGCGCGTCCTCAGCAGTGCCGGCGTTTACAACATCACGGAAGCGGCTCTCTGGCTCGCTTTGCCTCTGGCGTTGTTGGCGCCGCTGCTCGTTTCCGCCACGCGCTATTCCACCTTTCTATCCATCGAAGCCGCTCTGCTCGTCGGCATTTTCGCCAGCGTCTTCGCCGCGCACCGCGAAGGCTCCCTGCACCGGCCGTATTTCATCACCGATTGGCTGCTGGAACGAAACTACGATCCGTTGCCGTTCTTCCTCGCCGCCGGCGCGGCGCTCGGCGTCATGTTGATCGTCTGGCTGCTCAGCAGACGTTCGGCCAAGCAAACGCTCCTCGATCCTCTCATCCTCATGGCCATGATCGTGGCCTTGTTCCTGTTCCTGCCCGATGGCAAGATCCGCCAGTTGAACGCCTGGGCCGCCTCCGGCAACGGTGACGAAAAGAAACAGGCGGAGAAGGAAAAAGGCGGCGGCGGCAAGGGCGGCCAGAAACAAGGGGAAAAGCAGCAAAACGGCGGCCGGAACCAGGATCCCGATCCCACCAATAGCTCCGGGGGCAAGAGCTTCCCGGTCGCCGTCGTCAATCTGCACGACGACTACAATCCCCCCTATGGCATGTTTTACTTCCGGCAGGACGCCCTCAGCACCTGGAACGGCAAGCGCCTGGTCCGCGACAATAGCCAGAAACTCGATACCGACATCGGCGTCCCCTTTCCCGCCGAAGCCATCGAAGTTCCAATGCGCGACCGCGCCGACACCGAAAAACAGCCCAACGGCAAGCGACTCGCGCACCGGATGAAAACGACGGTGGCGCTGATGACGCCGCACTCTAAACCCTTTGCCCTCATCGACGCCGTCAAATACGAACCCGCGCCCAATCCCGATCCCAAACGCTTCGAACGCGCCTACAAAACCGAATCCATTGTTCTCGATACCGATTTCAACGACCTGCTCTACCGTTCCGTCGGCAGCGAGAAATGGACGCCCGAAGTCTGGCAACACTACACCCAGGTGCCCGAGGATCCGCGCTACCGCAAGATCGCCGAAGAGGCCCGCCAACTCCTTCCGCCGCATCTCCGGAGTATGGTGCTCGCCCAGGCGCTAGCCATCAAATTCTGGCTCGACAAGAACACGACGTACGACCTGAGCGTTGCCCGCCCCAACGATGAATCGGACCCTGTGGCCGGCTTCCTTTTTGGCGACCGCAAAGGCTACTGCGTCCATCTCGCTCACTCGGCGGCGTATCTGTTTCGCTCGATCGGCCTGCCAGCGCGTGTCAGCGTCGGTTACGCCGTTGACTCCCGCCAGCGCGGCAACGGTTCGGCGGTGCTGATCCGTAACGGAGACGCCCACGCCTGGCCCGAAATTTATGTGAAGGGTCTTGGCTGGGTGGTGCTCGACATCTCCCCGGAGAAGGTCGCCACGCCTCCGCAGCAGGACAAAGCCGATCCCGAGTTGCAAAAAATGCTTGGCGAAATGGCGCGTCAAACGCCCGGTTCTCCCAAAGAGGAAAACCCGCCGGCCGGCGACGGCGACGTGCGCAAAGCATTTCTGGAGACTTTGCAAGCACTGGGCAAAATGCTGGCCCCGCTGGCCGCGTTGACGCTTCTCGCGATGTACCTGATGAAGCTCTGGCGGCGCTTTGAACCCCGTTTCTGCGATGAATCCCGTCTCCCCGTCGCGGCTTACCGCGCCATGCTCGACCGTCTGGCCGACCTCGGCTGGCAGCGCGGTTTTGGTGCCTCCCGTGAACAATTTGCCGAGGCCGTCGCCGTTCGCGCGCCCGAATTCCAGGAGTTGACCCAGCTTCACCTGCGGCATTCGCTAGGCGCCGGCCAAGCCACGCGCCGCCGCGCCGCCTATTTTGAATTAACCCGCGCCGTGTCGCGCAAAGTCGCCAATGGCGTCCCGTGGTGGCGCCGTCTCGCCGGCGCGCTCCACCCCCTCTCGTGGTGGAAAGTGAGCTAATCGAATTGGAAGGAATGGAATGGCATCGTATCCCCAAACGCCAGTAACGACGGAGCCTCGGGCACAACCCGCGCATCCTCTGTCCGCGCCGTATGAGACGGCCCAAATTCTCCGCCGCCGCCTGCGCGCCGCCGTCAAGGGACGCGACGAGGTCATTGACCTCATCATCACCGCCCTCTTGGCCGACGGCCACGTGCTGCTCGAAGACTACCCCGGCTCCGGCAAAACCACCCTCGCCAAAGCGCTTGGCGAATCCGTCACCGACGCCGAAGGCCAGCACATCGCCCCGTTCCGCCGCGTACAGTTCACGCCCGATCTGCTGCCCAGCGACGTCTCCGGCGTCTCTATTTTCGACGTCTCCACCAGCCGTTTCGAATTCCGGCCCGGCCCCATCTTCGCCCATGTCTTGCTCGCCGACGAGATCAACCGGACTTCCCCGAAAGTCCAATCCGCCATGCTCGAGGCCATGGCTGAAAAGCAGGTGACCGTCGATAATCACACCTATCCGCTCGACGCTTTCTTCTTCGTGATCGCCACGCAAAATCCCCGCGACCTCGCCGGCACTTATCCCCTCCCCGTCGCCCAACTTGATCGGTTCCTTTTCAAGATCAACATGGACTACATCGCGCGGGAAGCCGAAATCGACGTGCTTACCACCCGCAAGGTCCGCCGCTCCGCGCCCGCCGAACGGTTCGTAACCCGCGACGACGTTGTCGCCGCGCGCGATGCCATGGAGGATCATGTTCACGTCGATCCCCGCGTCCACACGTGCCTAGTCGATGCCGCCCGCAACCTGCGCGCGCACAAAAAAGTGCTGCAAGGCCTCAGCACACGAAGCCTGGTCCTGATGATCCCCGCTCTGCAAGCCGTGGCTCTGCTCAACGGCCGCGATTACGTCTCGTCGAAGGACATTGAGTACTTGGCGCCATTCGTTTTCAGCCATCGTTTGGTCGTCGCTCCCGGCGCCGGCGACACAAAAACGGTGGTGTTGGAATGCCTGAAAGGACCGCTCGAAGTACTCACCCGCTCCACTATGGCCAATGTCGCGAACATCCCGCAAACCCCGCCCGCCTTACCGCCGCAGGCCCCGGCGAATGGACGAAACTGGTAATGCTCCGCCGTCTCTCGCTCTCGGTCTTCGCCGCGGTCGTACTCTTCGCGCAACAGCGGGAGACGGATCTCGCCACCGTGCGCCAATGGATCGACACTGGCCGCTTCATCCGCGTTCGTGAGCTGGGCGAGTCGATTCTGCGCGCAAACAAAAATTCGCCGATGGGCAATTATTTACTGGGCGTAGCGATGCAGCGCGGCGAAGGCAATCTGCCCCTGGCGCGCTACTATCTGGGTCGCGCCCGGACCCTCATTGAGCAAAGCCCCGTCGTCGTCAGCGAACCGGGCGCGGATCTGCACGCGCACATTCTGTTTGAGTTGCTCCTCGTCGCCGGCCTCACCGAAAAGCACGAAGAGCAGATTCGCCTCGTGGGCGAATACGGCCGCCTGTTCGGAGTGGATATGGGGGAACGCAGCGGCTGGTCGCTCATGAAACTCGGCCGCCACAATGAAGCGCGCCAGTTGATGCAAAAGTACCTGAAATCGAAAGATCCCGACACGCGGCGGGGCGCGCTGAATACGCTTGGGTCGATTGAGATGTCGCTCGGGAACTATGAGGAAGCCTTCCGCTGGTTCACCGTGCTTAAGAACGAGCTCACCGAACGGGATGTCGTCAACATAGCCACGCTCGTTCGCAATCGCGCCGAAGTCGCCAACGTACTGCTCCAATTTGACATCGCCGAGTCGGACACGCTGCTCGCGACCAAGTATTTCCACCCCTCCAGCTACTCCAATCCGTGGATGTCGCTGTCTCTGCTTTATACGTCCGAAGGGCGGCTAGCCGAAGCCGTTTCCGCGATCGGCAGCATGCACGCCTGGGACCGGAGGAGCGATCCGACGCTCGAACAGCAGCGTTGGAACGACGGCCAGCAGGCGACCGCGATCGTCCTGCTCGCCACCGGGTATCCCGAAGCGGCGCTGCAAATTGTGCGCCGCATCCGCGGAAAACCGGACCGCCGCGGTACGACTTCCGGAACCGCCGATCAAGCCGAAATCGGTCTTCTGTACCTGTGGCGCGAAACGCTGCGCATGCAGCGCGAGGCGCTCCGCGAGCAAATGGTGTGGGAGCCGTGGCTGGAATGGCTGCCCTCAAGCTGGGAACGTATCAAAGTGGAGCGTGAACTCTGGGCGGCGAATAACCGCCTCAACGCGCTGCTCGTGCCGGAAAAGCGGTTGCCGTGGATCCTGCGGCCTTATGCGCCCGATACGCCGATGACCGAGTGGATGCGGCCCGGACTTTCCGCCGCCGTTGGCGGTGGCCTCGTCCGTGCCGAGTTGGACAAGTTGATCGCCCGCACCGGCAAATTAGCGGACCGGGAACGGCCCTATCTGCAGGCCGCCATGGGCGAGTCTCTCATCGGGGCGGGCAACTGGGAAAAAGGGTTGGCGGCTTTGACGGCGGCCCGCGAAAAACTGCCGCAAGAAGAATCGCTGCTCCGAGCGCGTATGGAGGCCCTCGCCGCCCACGCGTTGGAGCGCAGCGGGCAGTTGGACCGGGCCGCCATCGCCTGGCGTAATGCCATGGAGCGCAACGCCGGTTTGATCCGCCTGCTCGATCTGTCGATCCCGGTGACGCTTGCCAGCGACAACTCGCCCGGAGCCAACGAAGCCGTCGGCTGGCTTGAGAAATCTCCCCGATTCCATCGTGGCCGGGGGTTTAGATTGTCCGTCTCCACCACCGGCCGCCGCTTATATGCCCAGCTTACTGGACGCGACGGCGCGGTGCTCGCCCGGGTGAGCGAGACGATTCTGCCAGAAGTAAAGGAAACCGCGCGAATGCTTTGTAAATCGATACATCGAAAAGCATTCGCGACCAAGATCGATCTTTCGCAGATGGATATTAATTCGCTCGACGGGTCGGTGACCTCCGGCGATTCCAGCCAGATCGGGCTGAAGGAACTGTTCGGGACGAAGTAGGGGAAGCAGGTGGGCCACCCGGGAGCCAACGCCGGGCGCCGCCTACTTACCCGGTACCCCGCGCGACACAGACCGGATCGTCAATCACACGTCGAAACCACCGCACCCTCCGCACCGCGATGTACGAGGCTCGGCAGAGAGAATGGAGGAACGTCCTCCGCCGATGGGTTCCCCGGCGCACCGCGCGAAAGAGGCTGGAAGGCGAAGTCCTCCGCCGAACTAGTCCTTTATGTCGATGATTTTGGCGATGTGCAGCGTATCGCCCTTCAACTCACCGGTGATCTGGACCTTGCCCTTCAAATGCTGCTTGGCCAGTTCGGCGTTTGTAAGTTTATAGACGTTCTGTTCCTTTTCAGTAACGAAAACGGGAGCGGAGCCACTCTTAATGCAGCGCTCCGCGCAGTCGCGGGCCGCCTGCGCGGAACCCGCATTTCCGGCGCCGCAGGAAGCGTCGCTGATCCAGCCCTTGAAATCGGCGGCGGGAATGGCGGTCGCCAACGCCAGTGTGGCGAACACGGTAAACAGAGTTTGTTTCATCGGTTTCGACTCCTCACCGAATATTATCCCACGATCCGGTTAGGAAAATTCCTCTAAAATACCGGGGCTTCCAGGCCGATAAGGAAAGAAGGGAGTTCCCATGGGCATCGCACCACTTACGTTTAGCGGAGTTAGCACCTATTCAGCCGATTTTCAGAAGATTCTGGAGCGGGCGGTCGCGATCGCTTCGCAGCCGATTTCGTCGCTGCAGCGCGAACAGACCCAGATTTTTCAGCAAAAAACCTTGGCCACCGGCTTGCAATTCGTGGTCGGCGGGCTCGCGACGGCCATAAGTTCGCTCGGCGAATTAGGAACCTCGAAGGCGTTGGGCGGATCCTCGTCCAACACCACCAAGGTCACTGTCGGCACGGTTACCGCGACCAGTCCGGCCTCTTACACGATCAGCGAAATCACCTCGGTTGCCCGCGCCGCCTCGGCTACTTCTGCCGGCTTTCCCGACGCGGTGACGACCGCCGCTTCCGCCACCGGAACCGTCAAGTTCTCTTTCAACGGAACTGACCATACCCTCGTGCTTGGCTCGGGCGAAAACACGCTGACCGGGCTCCGCGACAAGATCAACGCGTTGGGCGCCGGCGTCACGGCCTCCATTCTCACCACCGGAACCGGCGCCAATCCGTACTACCTTTCCATCACTTCCAACACTTCCGGGCAGAAGCCGATCGCACTTGTCGACGATCCTGCCGGAGCCGCGACGAATTTGCTTGCCAGCACCGACGCCGGCGGCAACGCCGAGTTCAAAGTGAATGGCGTGGCAGTGTCAAAATCCTCGAATCTGATCAACGATGTCGTAAGCGGCGTGACCTTCTCCATTGTTGGCACAACCGCCGCGCTGGAAACCATTTCCGTTTCGCTCGCCAGCAATCGATCCACCCTATCCAGCCGCTTGCAGACATTCGTCGCCGCCTACAACGACGTCTTAGCGAACACGGACGCGCAGATCGGGGAGGCGGCCGGACTCTTAACCGGCGATCTCCTGGTGCGGGAAGCCAAAGATGCATTGCGAACGGTGACCGGCTATGAGGGGGGCGGCACCGTCAAGTCGTTAGCCGAACTGGGGGTGGGTTTCGGAAGCGACGGGAAGGCGGCATTTGATGCGACGGCCTTCGCGACGCTTTCCGACTCCAATATTCAAGACACTTTTTTGTTCCTGGGGTCTACTTCCACCGGATTCGGCGCGTTGAAGTCCCGGCTGACGCAGTTGTCCGATCCGGTGACAGGCCTCATCGCGGTGCAGAATACGAAGTATGACGAAAGCGACAAGCGTATTGCGAATCGGGTCGAGGAGTTGACGGCGCGGCTATCGGCACTGCAGCGCAGTACGGCGGAACGGCTTCAAACCGTGGATGCTCTGCTCGGTTCGCTCCAATCGCAACAGACGATTATTGAAGCCAGCTTCAAGAGTCTCCAGTTAGCGCTTTTCGGAAGGAACGATGGCTAGCGAAATCGAACGGCTAGACGCGTTGTTGCTCACCGCCGCCGCCGGGCAGGAAATGGAGGCTGCCGGTTGGATGGCCCAGCGCCACGAGGCAGTTCAGCGGATTCTTCAAGGTGGGCCGAGCCTCGCAGAAATCGAGGAACTTGAGGATTGCACGCGCCGCCTGGAGGATCGGTTTCTTCATTGGCGCCGGTCTTCGATGATGGAACTTTCTCTAATCGAACAGCATCTTGGGTACTTGCGCGAACAACGGCCGGGTTCCAAGCGGCCAGCACCAGCGCGAATCGACATATCAGCCTGACTTTTCACGCGGACCAGGAACTTATCGCCGATAGGACTTTATCTACTTCGGCGTCCGTCATGTAGGGATGTATCGGTAGGCTCACCTCCCTGGACGCCAGTGACCTCGCGCGCTCAAGGCTGCCAAAACACACCGAGTTCACGCCGGTCAGACCCTCCTGATCGGGTATGAGAATCGGGTAATGCTCCCCGGCGGAGATCCCGTTCCCGCGCAGGCAAAGGAGCAGGGACCGCTTTTCCGCCGCCGTGACGACGACGGGAAAAAGATGCCAACTGGGCCGCCATTGGTTAGAACGCCATACCGTACCCGCCACCGGTCGAACGCGAGTCGAAGACCACCGGTCCAAGTACCGGGCAGCGATCTGGCGGCGGCGTTCGTTCCAGGCGGACAAACGTGGAAGAAATACCTCGCTTAGCAGCGCCGCGTGCAACTCATCCAGCCGGCTGTTCCAACCAATTTCCGTATGGCGGTATTTGGCCGATTGGCCGTAATCCCGCAGACATCGAATCTTCTCCGCCAGACGGGCGTCCGACGTGAGCACCGCTCCCCCGTCCCCCAGCGCGCCCAGGTTCTTCGTCGGATAGAAGCTCGTGGCGGCGGCCAAGCCGGCCAGTCCAGTAGCCTGCCCGCCGCCGGATGCCCCTATCGATTGCGCGCAGTCCTCAATACAGATCAACTGAAATTCGTCGATTAGCGAGCGAAGCGCTGCCGCATCCAGTGGGAATCCGTACAAGTGAACCGGAACGAAGAACCGGATCCCAGGCATCGCCCGCAATGCCGCGCGAGCCTCGTCGAGATCGATCAGCCCCATTTCCGTCGTGTCGCAGAATACGGGAATCCCCCCCGACCGGACAATAGCCAGAGTCGTCGCGAATGCTGAAAGAGGAGTTGTGAGCACCCGGTCGCCCGGTTTCATGCCGGTTGCGCGCAGGGCGATTTCGATGGCGTCCAGGCCGCTCGCGACTCCGACCGTTTCTTCCCGTCCCCAAAAAGCGCTGAGCGCCGTTTCAAATTGGCGGACGCGGTCACCCAGAATGTACCAGCCGCTCTTCCCGACTTCGTCAAGAACACGCAGAGCATCTTCCCGAACGTCCTCCCACTGACGCCCAAAGTCATTCATCTGGATCGGGATTGAATTCAATTCTCCAGTATCGCGCCGTTGGTGTGCGGCCGTTCCTGGAGCGCCAGTTTGCTCGCCGCCAGTATTTCGAATTCGCCGGCTACCTGCGTAAGGACCTCACGCCATTTCCCCGCCTCTGGCTGCCGAAACAATCTCGCCCTCGAATACCAGGGAGAATCGGCCCGATCCAGCAGCCAACGCCAATCGGGAGCAAAGGGAAGGAGAATCCAGACCGGCTTGCCTAACGCCCCGGCCAGATGGGCGACCGAAGTGTCGACGCTAATCACCAGGTCCAGATTCTCAATGAGACCGGCCGTGTCGGAGAAATCCTGCAATTCCCGCGCCGCATTTCTCATTTCGAGCGCAGGCCCCATCGGGTGACCCTTTTGCAAATTGACCCATTCCACCCCGCAGGCGGCGTCCAACTCGGCCAGCAGCTCCGGCGGAATGCTCCGGTTCCGGTCGTTCTTATGATGGGGATTGCCAGCCCAGCAGATCCCGGCCCGCAGCGATCGCCCCGGTGTTCCCAGCCACTTGCGCCAACGCTTTGCAGCGGCGACCGGGGCCTGTAAATACCCATCGGGAAAGGGGATGGAATCCAGTGTTGTTCCGGCCCTGCCGGGAGCGCTCATCATCGGTAGTTGAAAGTCGGTCGCGGGCAAGTGATCGACGGGCGCGGTTGTTGCACTTCCCGGCTCCCGCTTTGGCGCCGCGATCCACTCCGAGACGCCATTCGATCCAGCCACCAGCGGTATTAGGGCCGCCTGGCACTCGACGACGATTCGCGCCCCCTGCGCCTTAAATATCGACGCGTAACGAATGAACTGCAGTGTGTCGCCCAACCCCTGTTCGGCGTGCAACAGTAGGCTTTTGCCAGCCAGCGGCTCCCCGTGCCAGAGAGGTGTTGAGAACGGACGCCTTGACGGAGACCCTTTGACATCGAAACGCCGTTCGTACCCTTCCCATCCGCTCCGCAAATCTCCAGTCAGCAGGGCTGCGATTCCCAGGTTCCATTCCGCGGCGGTATCTCCGGGAGCGATGGATTCGGCCTTACGATAGCAATCGATGGCCTGCGGCGTTTGGTTTCGGGCGAGCCGGGCATTTCCGAGATTCGTCCATGCGGCGGCGTGGTCCGGCTGCAGTTTCAACACCTTTCGGAAAACTCCGATAGCATGGCGGGGTCGCAAAGACTCCAGCCAAGCGTTACCCAAGTTGTAGAGGGCGGCGTGGAACGACGGATCGGACCGGATTGCCAAATGGTAGCTTTCGGTAGCCTTCGGATAGTCCCGAACCATTTGATAGAGGATCCCGAGATTATTGGCCGCCCGTGCGTGCCGGGGCTCCAACTCCAGCGTTCGCTGGAATCCTTCGATTGCCGCAGGCGTCTCATTTTCCTGCATATACGCCACAGCGCGGTGAAACGTGGCCTCAATGTGGCCGGGATGAAGCCGCAGGATCTGGTTGAAATGGGCGACCGCCAGTCCCCTGGCGCCGGTCAAAGCGAGCATGTTCGCAAGCTGGAGGCGATAGTGGGCCGCCAAATCGACCGCGGCTGGAGCTGATTCTAAAGCACTTGACCACGCCGAAGCAGCCTCCTCCCACCGTTCGAGCAATGTCAAAGAATTGGCGATGGCGGCCCAAAGTTCATGATCTTCAGGCGCTTCCTCAAGGGCTTGGCGGTAGCAGGCAACGGCGGCGGCGCGATCCCCGCGTCGTTCAAGAACGATTCCCAAATTACGGCACAAGCAGGATTTGGGGCCTGCGATTCCGATGGCCGCGCGCAGCAATTGCAGGCCGGTCTCGACGCGTCCTGTATCGGCATGGATGAGTCCGAGAAGGTGAAGGCTCTCGACATCGGAAGCGTCGTGGTTCAACAAGCAGAGGTAAATGGCCTCAGCTTCGCGCAATTTACCCGACTGATGCAGCGCCTTGGCGTGTTTAAAATGCTGTCTTTGCATCTGCAAACTGAATCGGCGAATATAAGGCGAAACTATACGGCTCGGCTGGCAGGAAAAATCAGGGCCGCCGGTCTGCGGCGGCCCTGATTGTTTAACCGACTTAACCCCGAAGTAGGGCGAGGACCTGCTGCGGCGCCGAGTTAGCCTGGGCGAGAGCGGAGATACCGGCCTGGAGTAGGATCTGGGCCTTTGTAAGCGAAGCCGCTTCTTCGGCCAGATCGGCGTCGCGGATCCGGGATTCGGAAGCCGCGAGATTGGTGATTTGGGACTGCGCTAGGTTAACGGCGAAGTTGAACTGGTTCTGACCACGACCGACGACGGCTTGGGCGTTGCCAAGGGTGTTGACGGCGACGGCGAGGACGTCAACGGCGCGCTCGGCGGCGCCCTGGGAGTTGATATCGGCGGTGGCGCCGGTGCCAACAGTGGCGGCCACTACGACCGTGCCCTGGCTACCGATGCCGGTGCCGGCTTCGTTGGTGCCGACGGCTACCCGGAAGCTGCTCAGAGTGCTCGCGAAGCGAATCCCCTCAGGGAGGTTAGCGGAAGCCTTGTCTTTGACGGCGATGATCTTTTGGAGCGTCGTGTCGTTGGACTGGGCCAGGGCGGTATTGATGGCGTCGATCGCTTCGTCGACGGTTCCCGCGTTTCGGCTGGTACTGTCGTTTCTGAGGGTAACGGCGAGCGAGTGTTCGGCGCCATTGGCGTCAGTGGCAAAAACGGTGATGGCCTGATCGTCGCCGCCGCCGCGAATTGCCGTAAAGGCAAGCAAGCTGGTCTGTTGGGAACCCGCCGCCAGGAAGGCGTTGATGTTGGTGTCGCCAGCCTGCGCTTCGGCGGCATCGGCGACGCCCACGTTGGTGGTGTTGCCGACAAAGCCCAAAACGTTGGTGGCGCCAACAGTGTTGATACGGAACTTCGAGCCATTGGTGCTGGCAAGGGTGATGTTGGTACCGTCGTTGGTGGCGACGAGACCGGCGGCGGCCAGGGTGGCGTTACCGGCGATCGCGTTGTTGAGGCCGACAGTGGCGAGGACGACACCGGCGCTGGGAGTAAAGGTGAGCGCTTGCTTTGCTCCGCCGCCGACTGAAATTTCAACTGTTTCAGCGACATTGGTAAAGACGCCGTTGGCACCGGTGACGGTGGTGTAGTCGAACGTTCCCGACGCGATGCCAGAACTGCGGTAACTGCCGAGGCCGAGTTGATTTTTCCCATCGCCGGAGGACAGAACTTCGAAACGCTCGCCGCGGTTACTGGTGAAGACGAGCGCTGCACCGGCTGTGGCGGTGGTGAGGGTGATGCCGGCGGCCTGCAGGGAGCTATTGGAGGCAACCTGGGAGCTGAGGTTCGCGATCGCCGTATCGACGGTTGTGGCCGTGGCGACGGTTAGGGAGATATCGACCGGGCTGGTAAGGCCAGCGCCCTGGAAGCGAACGATGACCGTGCCGGCGTTGGTGGCGCCGAAAGTGGTCGTCGTCGCGGCTGCCGCCGAGCCGCCGGTGACGGTATTGGTCAACGTTACGCCCGTGGGATTTGAGGTTGAGGTGACGTTGCCGATGAGGGCATTGGAGAGACGGTCGCCGGATTCCACCTGGAATGCGGTGCTGGAAGCGGAGAATCCGAGCGACTTTGCGCCGGTGGCGGATGTTACGACGACGGCTTTTACGCCTGCGTTTTTAAAGGCGGTGGCCGGGGCGGAAGCCGCATTGCCGGCGCTATCGATGGCGGAATTAATTCCGGTTACGAGAGTAGCAACGTCGCTGACGCCCGAGAGATTAACGGATACCTTCACGCGTTCGCCGTCGCCGAAGCCGGGTCCGCGGAAATAAATGTCCGTCGACCCGGCGGTGGTGAGAGAGGCAACGTTGGTGGCATCCGCCAAGATGGCCGCAACGCTGGTGCTGGCCGAACCGGTGCCAATGTCGATGGAGTTGACGCCCTGCGCCTGAACGCCCTGGAGGCCCAAGCTGCGAGAGTCAACGGTGGAGTTGGACAGATTGACGCCAACCGAACCGTTGGTGGTGGAAGTGACGCCGGCAGAGGTACGACCGCCGCCGATAAAGACCGAGAGGGACTTCGCAAAAGTGCCGCCGGCGTTGAGGCCGATGGCCTGCGCCTGGCGGTCAATTTCCCCAACGACGCTCTGGAACTCGCTGTTTAGCACGGTCCGGCTGCCGGAGAAGGTGCCGGAAGCCGACTGGGTGGCCAGAGTGCGGGCGCGGTCGAGCAGTTTGCTGATGTTGTTGATACCGCCATCGAGGGTTTGCAGAGTGCTCAAACCGTCGTTGGCGTTCCGGATACCTTGCGACAGGACGGCCTGGTCGCTCCGGAGGGTGTTGGCGATCGAGAGGCCGGCGGCGTCATCACCGCTGGACAGGATGCGAAGGCCGGACGTAACGCGTCCGATCGTCTTACCCTGGGCTTCCGACGTTTGCCGCAAATACTCGCGGGACTGCAGCGAGGCGACGTTCGTATTAATGCGAAAAGACATGTTTCTCTCCTTGAAACAGAGTTCTCGGGAAACCGCCTTGAAATCCTTTTCGTGGCGAGAGGCAACCCGAGTGGTCGTTCAAGATCCATATCGTAGGAAATGGATGGGAGGAGAGGGATAGGGTAAAAAAGATTGGGTGATAAGGACTCAGTGGCTAACGGGAATTAGCCCTGAAGAAGCGAAAGCACCTGTTGTGGGGCGGAGTTGGCTTGAGCGAGGGCGGAGATACCGGCTTGGAGCATGATCTGCGCTTTGGTTAAGTTGGCCGCTTCTTCGGCAAGGTCGGCATCGCGAATGCGGGATTCGGCGGCGGCGATATTGGTTAACTGGCTGGAGGCGAGGTTGACGGCGAAGGAAAACTGATTTTGTCCGCGGCCGACGACGGCCTGAGCGTCCCCGAGTTGGACGACAGCGGCGGCGAGCGCGTTAACGGCCAGTTCGGCCCCGCCCTGACTACTGATATTAGCGGTGGAGCCGCTGCCAACCGCGGTAGAGGTGACGACGGTTCCCTGGCTGCCAAGACCGGTACCGGCAGCGTTGGTGCCGGCGGCGACCTTAAAGCCTTTGAGCGTGGAAATGAAGCGGATGCCTTCGGCACCGTTGGCGCTGGCCTTATCCTTTACGGCGGCCACGGCTTGCAGGGTGGTGTCGTTGGACTGTTTCAGGGCGGTGTTGATCGCCACGATGGCTTCATCGACGGTTCCGGCATTGCGCAAAGTCGAGTCGTTTCTGAGTATGATGGCGACGGAGTGCTCGCCACCGGAGGAGTCGTTGGCGGTAACGGTGAGGGTTTGATCGTCGCCGCCGTTGCGAATGCCAAGGAAGGAGAGGAGCGACGATTGCTGAACGCCGCCGGAGCTAAAGGAATTGATATCGGTATCGCCGGCCTGAGTCTCGGCGGCGTCGGCGACACCGGTAGCGGTGGCGGAGTTGAATCCGAAAACATTGGTGGAGCCCACGGAGTTGATGCGGAATTTGCTGCCGTTAGAGCTGGTGAGGATCAGGTTTGTGCTATCGTCGGTGGCGACCAGACCGGCGGAGGCGAGCGTGGCGTTAGCGGCAATGGCGGCATTGAGCGCGAGACGGGCTCCGGCGAGAGAGGCGGCGGTGGGGGTGACGGTGATGGCCACTTTTGGGCCGCCGCCAATGGAGAACTCGAGTGTTTCGGCGGCAATGGCGTGGGTACCGCCGGCGGCCGAGATGGTGGAGTAATCGAAGGCGCCCGAAGCGCCGCTCAGGCTTCGATAACTTCCCAGGCCGAGGCGGTTGTTGAGATCACCGGAGGCGCTGACTTCAAAGCGCTCCCCGCGGTTGCTGGTGAAAACGAGAGCCGAACCGGCGGCGGCCGTGGTGGCGACGATGCCGCCAGCCTGCAAGCCGCTGCTGGTGGCAACCAGGGACGTGAGGTTGGCCAGAGCCTGATCGATGGTGGTGGCCGATCCCACGGTGAGGGCGATATCGACGGGAGCGGCCAGGCCCGCTCCTTGAAAGCGAACGATGACGGCGCCGGCGCCACTGACGCCAAACGCGGTGGAGGAGGCGGCGGAGGCGGTGCCGCCGGTGATCGTGTTTTGCAGCGTCTTTCCGGTAGGATTCGAGCTGGACGTGACGTTGCCCAGAAGCGCGGTGGCGATGCGGTCACCGGCTGCGACTTGAAACGCGGTGGAACTGGCGTTGAAGGCGATGGATTTCTTGCCGTCGGGCGCGGTGACGACCGAGGCGCTGAGATTGGCGTTCTGAAAGGCGGTGGCCTCCGGACTGACGACAGTGCCGGCCGCCGCGATGGCATTGTTAATCGCAGTCACCAAATTGTCGATAGTGGTGACGCCGGAGAGATTGACGGCGATCTTAATCCGGCCGGCGCCGCCGAAACCTGGCCCGCGGAGGTAGAAGTCGGTAAATCCCGCCGCGCCCAGCGAAGCCACATTCGTGGCGTCCCCAATGATGGCGGAGACGCTGGTGGAGGGTGATCCGGTACCGATGTCGGTGGTGGCGACGCCCTGGGCCTGCGCTCCTTTGAGCCCCAGGCTCTTGGCGTCAACGGTCGACCTGCTGAGATCGATCTGCGAGGCTCCATTTTGGATGGAGGAGATTCCCCCCGACGACTTTCCGCCGCCGATGAAGACCGAGATGGCCTTGGCGAACTCGCCGCCGGCGTTCAGGCCGATCGCCTGCGCCTGACGGTCAATCTCATTGATAACGCTACCAAATTCGGAATTCAGCACATCGCGGCTTCCGGTAAACGTTCCGGAGGCGGACTGGGTAGCGAGCGTTCGAGCGCGATCGAGCAGCTTACTGATGTTGTTAATGCCGCCATCAATGGTCTGCAAGGTGCTTAACCCGTCGTTGGCATTGCGGATACCTTGTTGTAGTACGGCCTGATCGCTGCGAAAGCTGTTGGCGATAGAGAGTCCAGCCGCGTCGTCTCCGCTGGAGAGTATGCGGAGGCCCGAAGTCACCCGGCCGATCGTTTTGGCCTGGTTCTCACTGGTAATTCTCAGATATTCCTGAGACTGCATGGAGGCGATGTTGGTGTTGATGCGGAAGGACATGGTGCGCTCCTTGAATGGCGCGGATCTGCCTGTACGCGGCACGGAAAAGCGCCGCAGCGTGGACAGCCGTTTGTGATGGGATTAGGGGAAAGCCAATTGAGGGAGTAGTCACTTCCTCAAGAAGGCATATCGGGGGTAGGTGAGATTTTGTTAGGGGGTATCCGACTTTATTTCGTCGGGGAATACTACTTCGGAGATTTTGGGAGAGGGCACTTCAGCGATGTGGGCATTTTCCCGAATCTGCTCGACCAACAGGGAGAGCTGGCCCGGATCCGGGGTTTGGGAGGAAGCGGCGCGGTTGACATCGCGCGTAACGCGAATTTCGGAACGGAGAACGGTAACCTCTTTTGGCGCGGAGATTCCGAGCTTCACCTGGGTAGGGGAAGTCTCGAGAATTTCGATCTCGATATCCTCGCCGATTACTATGGACTCACCGCGACGCCGGCGAATGATAAGCACTAGACCTCCGCAAGACGTTCCGCTTGGACCTCTCGGACGGGGAAAAGCTCAGCGGTGTTCTGCTCTTTGGCGCTGGACTGCAAGGGAGTGAGCGCCGAGTAACGGCAGTCATCCCGAACAGCTTGCACACCTTTACGTGTTTGACGCGAGAGTACCACAGGACCGAGCAGGTTTGCAGTCGGTATTCCATCGGATGGCAGACACACAATGGCCAGGCAGGCCAGACTCTGGTCCCAAACGGGTGTTTCAGCAGTGGCGAAGCCGAGAACAGTTCGTTCCTCAGCGGCGACTTCCAGCTCATAGCCGGGATCGACGGACCGGGCTGGCAACGTAATGAAACAGAGGTCGGTTTGCGCGATGCTCTGGAGGAAAACGACCGGACGGAGTGCCGGACGCTCAATGCAGAGAAAACGATGTTCCGCCTCGAAACCCGGCAGGCCATTCGGGAAGTCGAAAACGTCTTCTTCCACGAATTGCACGATGCCGAATTGTTTGGTGCTAATGGATGGCATAGTTCCTTGGTATCCACCGGGTCATAGGCTGCCCGGTGATTTCCTTGCTGGTGATCTATCGGACACTGTAGGCCAAGACTACATAGCGTCGGAATAATCTGGGGCAACGATGATACTCCGCTGATCAATTCGTTGTCAGACAAGGAACCGTGCCGACGATGCACTTTGCGTGCGCCATTTTGCTTCGGACATCGCGGAAGTAAGGTGCAGGCAGCCGATTCCGGGTTACGGAACTTCGCGCCAAATCCACACCATGCCCGGCAAGTGCATTCTCTCGCGCTAGGCTGAACCGGTTCACGCCTGACGTATTGGAAACCGCATGCGCCGTAGCAAGTCCTGAAATCGCGGCTCGCTCCGGAGCGGCTTAAACCGCGGATCCGAGTTCACAAAAATCAGAAAGCCCGCGCGTTCTTCGTACGCGGTATTCAGCCATTCCAAGGCCCGTTCCTTGTCATCCAGCCCGGTGTGGATGACGGCGATGTCATAGGGAGAAATGTACTTGCTCTTGGATTCGGCCAGCAGGCCGCCAAGAATCTTCTCCGCCGCCGGACGGTTCCCGGAACGCGCAAAGGCATGCGCGATGGATGCCGTCTTCATCGTGCCGTCCCACGATTTCCGTAGCGCGGACAACGCTTCCTCAAACATGCCCTTCTGCTCGTAGATCCACCCCATCGCCAACATGGAAAACCCGTGTTTGGGGTCGAATGCCAACGCCCGGCGCACCGCGTCCAGGGCCTTGTCCTCCTCGCCGGACAACAGGTAGTGGAATCCATTGCAGGACATCAGGCCAGGGTCAAACGGATCGAGTTCCAGGGCGCGGCTGCATTCGTGGGCGGACTCCTTTTCACGGCCGCTCCAAAGGAAATTGTGGGCGGAGAAGTGCAACGTGTCGGGGTTGCCGGGGTCAATGAGAAGGGCCCGGCGAAAGCCCTCCTGCGCCTCAGGCCAATTCCAATGCAGGTGGAGTTTGCCCAATGCTAAAGACGCATGCGCACTGGCCTGCGCCGGATCCAGTTCCAGCGCCCTGGAGGCGGCATTCATCATGCTCGTGAAGGCCTGGCGCGGCTGCCGGTAGCCAAACAAACCTGGATAATACAGTTGGTTCGCCAGGCCGGTAAACGCTGCCGCGTAACTGGGATCGATCTCCACAGCCTCGGCATAATTGCCCCGGAGGTACGCTTCATGCGCGCTGGCGTTCAACGGCCGCGCCAGCGCCGCCGAGACTTGCGCGTCGGGCCGCAAGCCGCGATCAATCCCTTGGGCAATCGCCTGGGCGATCTCGGCCTGCGCGGCTAGGATCTGGCCCAGGTCGCGGTTGTAGGTGGCGCTCCACAGCGGCGTCTGGTCGCCGACGCGGATCAATCGAGCGGTTATGCGGGTTTGCCCTCCCTCCCGCTGCACCCCTCCTTCGACAACATAGCCCACTTTCAGGTCCCGCCCGATCTGTTCAATCGTTGCGTTTCCCGCCTGGTAACGGTTGACGGAAGTGCGCGCAATCACCCCTAGGCGGTCGGGGTAAAGCCGATTCAAAACCGAGATCATGTCCTGGTGCAGGCCTTTCGCCAAAAAAGCCTCTTGCGGATTCCCGCCCTTATTTTCAAACGGCAGCACGGCGACCATGATTCTGCCTTCCGCCGAAAACAGCGACCGCCGCGCGAGGAATGCTCCACCGGCAAGGGTTGCCGCACCCGCTGCCGTCAGCACCCAGCGGCGGTGCCGCGTCGTCGCTGTTGCCTCCTCCAGATCCGCAGTCAAACTAGCGACGTCTTGATATCGAACTTCGCGACCCTTCTCCAGTGTCTTAAGAATTACCCGGTCCAACTTCGCTGAAATAGCAGGGTTCAGGGCTGAGGGTTTCTCCGGCGACTCAGTGAGAATCGAGCCAATGAGTCCGGCGAACGTCTTGCCCCGGAAGGGGGTCCGCCCGGTGGCCATCTCATACAGTACGACGCCCAGAGAAAAAATGTCGCTACGCGCATCGACTTCATCGCCCACCGCCTGTTCCGGCGACATGTAGGCGAGGGTTCCCATGATCGTTCCGGTAGCGGTGAGGGAGTGGGCGAGCGTTTGAGTATTCTCATCCGGCAAGAGCGTTGTCGCACTGGAGACGCTGAAAGACTCCGCGCCTCTCTTTGCCAGGCCAAAATCCAGGATCTTCACCTGCCCGCTCTGAGTTACAAATATGTTGGCCGGCTTCACGTCCCGGTGTACGATGTGCTTCCCGTGCGCCGCCGCCAAAGCGGCGCAGACCTGCCGGCTCACTGCGGACAACTCCGGGAGCGGAACTGGCCTTCCGCCTATTCGGTCCTTAAGAGACTGGCCCTCGAGCACTTCCATGACGAGGAACGGACGTCCTTGAAACTCCCCCACATCGTAAACCGTGCAGATGTTCGGATGGTTCAGCGCCGACGCCGCTCGGGCCTCGCGCCCGAACCTTTGCTGGGCCGCCGGATCGTCCGCCCTGATTTGCGGAAGGAACTTGATGGCTACATGGCGATCCAGGCGTTTGTCATAAGCTCGATAAACCCGGCCCATGCCGCCCGCGCCGAGGAGGTCCCCGACGGTGTAAGGTCCGATTCGCTCGCCCGGCGATACCGGCTCGCCGGCGGGAGGCAAAGGGACACGGGTTCCGTCCGACTCCAGGAAGCCAGCCGCCAGATCCTCGCTTGCGAGCAGGGAATCCACTTCGCGTCGAATCGCCGAATCGCCGCTGCACGCTTCGTCAAGAAAACCCGCCCGTTCCTCGGCGGATTTTTCATGGGCGGCGTTGAAGACGCTTTCGATTTGACGCCATCGTGCGGCTAGCATATCTGGGCTCCTGAATCGGGATTTATCATAGCACCCAGAACGTGCAGACCCCGCGCAGCGCTTCCCTGGACACCGCCCAAATCATCGTCGGCGAAGCATCTCTGTCGCCGGTAGGAGGCCCGGCTGAACGCCGCGAGTGAAGATGGATAGCAACTCGCCGACAATACTGGGGCAAGCCGAACGACCGGCACCCGAGTACGTCAGGCATACGTTGTCCAATATCGTGTTGGCGCCTTCCGGCGAGAGATTTCGAATGTCGAATCCTCGGAACTCCGGTACACTCGCTGAGATTTGAATCGGCGGATTCCCGGTGATGATGTTCCGATACAGGAGATTGTCAACCGAGGCGCCGGTGACATGTATCCCCGTCACGTTCCCGGTGATGATGTTCTCCGACACAGTATTGCCACGACCGGACACCGCGAGCCCGAAGTTCAAGTTCACCGGCGAGACTGCGTAGCCGTTTCCGCTAGCGATGTTCCGGCGAAACCGGTTGTTGTGGCTGCGGAAAGTGCAGAACCCGCCGCAACCGGATTCCCGGTTGCCGTTTCGCACGGAAACAACGCCTTCAATAAGGTTTTCATTGGTTTCCTCCCAAAGCTGAACTCCGCTGAGGCAATTGCTGCTAATCGTAATGTCCTTCACGGTGGACCGCGTGGTATTGCTTCCCAGGAATACTCCGAAACCTCTAGCGCGTTGAATGACACCAGGCCCGAGCACTTCGACGCGACGTTGGCCGGTAACCTCGATCGCGTGTTCCGGGTTTCCCATAAACCCGCCGGGAAAGCAACCGTCCGGTGGATCGCCCTGCCCGGTGATCGTAAAAGTGTTCAGCCACAGGGTTACGTTTGAGGCGGCGACGCGGATGCACGGCGCCCCCACGACCCTGCAGGTGACATCGCCGTTTAGCCAACTGTCTTCGGTAATGTCGAGTGTGCTGGTAATGGTTCCCCTGATCTCGCCGGCGGTTGCAACGCCGCTGGCAAGCAACATGAAGCATGCAACGATGGATGGCAGAAGTATTTGGTGTTTCATTTTCGGGTTCCTTTTTATTTTTCCGTCGGAATTTCGAACAGGCCTTCCAGGAGAATTTCGCGATAAAACGCCGGTGGGGTTCCGCCGCGGAGCACCAAAGTCGCGCCCGGTCCTCCTTTGCGGATTACCGCCGTGAATGGCACCTGTGAGCCGACGCCGATTCCGGTGCATTCCGAATTGCCGCTTAACCGGATCGAGTCCCCTTCCACGACCGCCGATTCCACCGTTCCCGTGACGTACATAACGTTCTGGGAGAAATCCCCGCTGGCGGTCCCTTTCAGTTCTTTGGGCGCCAGAGCCAGGCATTCGAAGGCTCCCGTGACGACGCCGTCCACTTCCTCAACATGAAAAGCGATTTTGGTGATGACGGGCATGTAATCCGGCGCGCCACTGCCTCCTTCGAGCATCGTGATGCCCGCGCCGCGGGCGAGAAGCCTGGTTCGCGAGCCCGGAGTCTGTCCGTGGAGTAGCCAATTGGATCCCACGGCGATCAGGGCAATCGCCAGAATGCCGCCAAGCCATCGCGTCGGGTTGGCGGGTACCGGTAAAGTCATATTTTGTCTCCTAAGCCGGCAGTGCCGGAACAGCATCGGTCAAGCTAAATACCGGGAACGCGGCACAAATACCGTCATGAGGATGCGAAATATTTTCGCCGATGTCAGACGGTCCGGAAAGTATCAAGGGGCTCGGGATGCGGAGGGAGTTGAGCCGCCGTCGTTCGAGGCACACACGGCTGACGCCGCCATTGCCGAGCCGGGTCCCGACGCCGAAAAAGCAGTTCAACCCTCATGGACAAACGCACTCCGGAAGCAACCGATGCGCTGGACCCTGCCCATACGGGGCAACTGCTCGAGGAATGTGACCCTTCGCGCGACAGGAACGCGCCGGCAGATTGCGCGGCACGTTGGGGAGGAGACGAGGCCTGCGTTCACGGACGCGGCGATAGCAAACTTCCGCGGCTTCGCGGGGCGGTTCCCGGAAGGCGTCACCTCGCGGTTCATCCGCCGATGCCGAAAGAACCGGGTTATTCCGCTGCCGCCTCGCTATTGCAGTCGATCCGAGGCAAAAGGTTCCATGAGACATACATTCCAACGGCCGCGCCGGTGCTCAGGCCGTGAATATTCGCCGACATGAAATGAATCCCGCCGTAAACGCGGCTCAAGCCGCTCTCGCGGGCAGCTTCGGAAAAGCTCCGATAGGACCGTCGGACGCCGGGCAAATCGTCCGATCCAACCGAAAAACGAATCCGATCCGAGCCGAAGAAGTAAGCCAGCACCACTGCGGCCGCGCCACTGAAGGAGCTATGGCCGGAGGTGTACTCCGGAAACGGCGGCGTGGGAAGCAATGGCATCCAAGCGGGATCGGCTCCCGTGTCCGGGTTCCCATCGTGGCCAGCTTCTTGGATAGCCGTGATCGGCCGCCAGTAGTTGAAGACGTATTTGCAATCCCAACTGATGATTGCCGCGTCCGCCAGCGCGATGTTCAGCAGGGCGAACAGCCGTGCATTCTCCGCCACCCTGTCGCGGCTGGATCGGGCATAATCTTCGTCCGGGATGTGGGTTCGATCTCTCGCAACCGCTTGGGCTATCTCATTCCAGTGCCCAGCCGGCGTTGCGCTACCGGGGCCATATCCCCAAAACTGTGCGATCTCCGTCTGTTCTCTAGTGCGCGAGGTGCTTCCGAGAGCACCCAGCGCCTTCACCCCGTTAAGATCGGCGGCATACTCCGGACTGCTGAGCGGCGGCGCTGCCGGCGGCCGGAATTGCGTCCCGGCAATAAGTGCGAACGGGCGAACGGAGCCCCATTGGGGCAGTAGGGCTGGCCGGACGACACCCCCGAAAGAGGCGGTTGGACGCCACTGGCCCGGTTGCGTTCCGGGCGTGTAGAGAACCGAATTCGACGATCCGTCGTTATTTCGCGATTGCAGGATGGATGAGGCGACGAATCCGCCCCACGCGACGCCTTCAATCGTGCCGGGTGCGTTGGGAAGCCTCTGAATGAAAGTCTGGTACTGGGCTTCAATCTCGTTTTGAAGGCTTGGGTACAAATCGATTAGTACCAGGCGGGCGGCGGCGGCCGCGGCGGCCTTGCGTGACGCACCGGCGGGACCGGCCGCGGTAACGAAGTAGGGCTTATGCGTTCCGCGGATGCCATTCACCGCATCGTAGATCGATACATGCAGGATCGCGAGGTTGCGAGCCGCCTCCGGCGGGGCCGTATTACTGACGCGAATGACGCGCAGTGCCACGCTATTCCAGTCCGTGACGACGTCGGCGGCGGCCGAAGCCGTCAGCAGGATAAATGTGAAGGTGTATTTCGTTGGGTTACGGTATGTCATGCTCTGTCCTTAATTACGGCAGGCTTGGCCAGGGTTGAACGGAATGAAGACCCATTGAATTCCCCGGCGAATACGGCCAGATCTTCTCGCGTCACCGAACCGCGATCAAGACCGCGGAGATGAGAATCCAGCCGAAAATCACTAACTTTCTTGGCGTTATCAACTTTCAAACTAAGTACCGGGAACGCAGGTCAAATACCGTCATCAGGTCAAAAAACTTCCGGATGATATACTTCCCGATAACGTGACGACGGAGAACTCCGAAGATATCAGCGGACTGTTAGTGGCTTGGAGTAAGGGAGATGAGACAGCCCTAAATGACCTGATCCCGCTGATCTATGACGATCTTCGCGGCATCGCCCGGCGCCAGTTGAGACGCCAGTCTCTTGGAAACGTCCTGCAATCCGGCAGCGTAGCGCATGAGGCCTACTTCAAATTGGTTCACGCACGGGGCATCCGCTGCCAGAATCGCGCCCATTTCTTTGCTCTCTGTTCGCAGATGATCCGGCGGATAGTGGTGGATCACGCGCGCAAGCGGCGCTACGCCAAGCGCGGCGGGGGACAGGTGGAGGTCCCGCTGGACGAGATATTGATTGGCGCCAAGGCCCGAGGCGTTGAGGTGGAGGCTTTGGATGAGTCGCTGACAGCGCTCGCCAAGATCGATCCGCGCAAGAGCCGGGTGGTCGAGTTGCGATTTTTCGGCGGCCTCAGCGTGGAAGAAACCGCCGAAATATTGGAAATCTCCGAGGAAACCGTTACGCGCGATTGGCGAGTGGCCAAGTCATGGCTGTTCCGGGAGCTTAACAGGAAATCCTTCTATTGAGTCCGGTGGTGCGCGCAGTCCCGCTTCGACACGACGTGGAGATGAACGCAGGCCGGCATTTCGATGGCGCCGATGGACCGTACGTTTGCCGGGGATCGGACTGCGGCATTGGACGGATTCGCCGGGCTATGGTGCGTGCGGACTTTCGACCGGCAGGTCCGCTGCCGCCCGCGAACGCTCGGCGGCGGCGCGATAGCGTAGCCATTCGGCGTCCCGCCGAGCGCTGTTCCATCCCAGTTCTTCGGCTAAAGCGGCGAGAGCCGCTGGGGCGGCGGCGGCGCCCAGGCCGGGCGCGAATGCGTGCGGAGTGCGGCGTAGAAGCAAGTCGTCGAGGTGGCGGCAGAACTCCTGTCGAACGGCGAGGCGGGCCTGCGCGCCGATTTCTCCGTACGAACTATTGAGCGCGGCGAGTTCGCCCTCGCGGCTGCCGTAAAGGGAGTCCGCACGGGCGGGACCACCACCGGGGAGCAGTTCGGAAGCCGTCTGGCACCGGGTGGTAATCCCAAGACGGGCGCAAACGGCGTCGGCCGCTTCCTGAGCGATGGCGCGGTAACCGGTTATCTTTCCGCCGAGCACGGAGAACATGCCGGGCTGAGTCTCTTCGATCTTATGCAGGCGGGAAACCGACGACTCCGACCCGCCCTGGCGAACAAGGGCGCGGACACCGGCGTTGGTGGAATAGATGGGCAGGCCGCGAATCGAGGGGAAGAATGGTTCCACGGAGCGGAGCAGATATTCGATATCGCCGGCTTCGGCGCGGACGCCAGTGGGGTCATCGGAATAGTCGGTATCGGTGGTTCCGATCCACGTCTTTCCGAGCAGAGGAATGACGAAGAACAGGCGTCCATCAAGCGGGGAGAACAGCACGTTGGCTTTGTTGACCAGGGGCGCGCAGGTGAGGTGGATGCCTTTGGTGGTCCGGATACGGCGGCTCGGGGCGCCGGAAATGAGCGTCTGGACGCGATCAAACCAGGCGCCGGTGGCGTTCACGAAAATCTTGGCGCGGAGTTCGGCTTCTTCGCCGCTATCGGTGTCGCGCACTTGCAGGCTCCGCACATTTCCATTGGTAAGCGCCGCGGACCGCACTTCGCAGTAATTTTTGACAACGGCGCCACGGCGCGCGGCGTCGATGAGATTTTCCAGGCAAAGGCGCTCCGGCATGCTCACCTGGGCGTCGAAATAACTGCCGGCGCCGCGGAGGCCTTTCCCCGTTAAGGCAGGCTCATCGGCGAGCAGTTCGGCGTTGCCGAGGAAGCGGTGGCCGGGCAGGGACCGGTCATAACTCAGCGCGTCATAGAGCAGAAGTCCAACGCGCATCTTGGCGCGGAACCAGGCGGACTGATCGACGAAGGGAATGCGGAATTCGAGCGGCTTTACCAGATGCGGGGCGATGCGGAGGAGGATCTCCCGCTCGCGCAAGTCCATGCGCACCAGGCTGAAATCGAGCATCTCCAAATACCGCAGGCCGCCATGGATAAGGCGGGTGGAGCCGCTGGTGGTTCCGCCGCCGAAATCCCCTTTTTCAACCAGCGCCACGCGGGCGCCGCGAAGGGCCAAGTCGCGCGCGATGCCCGCGCCGATGATACCGCCGCCAATGATGGCGGCATCGAAAGTGCCGCTGGTGAGATCGGCGAGAGTGCTCATGTCCTGTTTCCGATTATCGCAACTGGATCGGTATCCATTCTTAGAACGGAGGGCACGACAAAAACAGTAAGTGGCATCGCATCTTCTCGGATACCAACGACCGTCCCGAAATCGACCTGGACTATCTGGAAATGCAGAAAGCCGACGACCCGATCAGATATCGCCAGGACTTCTTCCGCGAACTCATCCAGCCGCCCGCAAAGGCGACGTGAGAAAGCTCAAGACACCGCTCAACCGCCTCCGCTGAGGCGACACCTCCACCCCGCGAGGACGCGGATTTTCTTCCAACCGGAGGAGATCCCGGTTAAACTGCTTTCTGACGTGAGAATCCATCTTTCGCACGTCCCGCTCGGCGGCGGGAGTGACGTCGACGCGCTAGGACAGAACTAGAGTTCCCCCAATTCCCGCATCAGTTCCCTGCGTGGAATGGTCCCACTCTCCAGGGTGGATTTGCCCTTCCACAAAATCCATCTAAATGCAACGGTTTAATCTAACAAGCTGGACAACGCCAATTATTCCTGGTATAAATTCTGGGATGGAATCGACGGAATTCGCAAGCGAAGCACTCAAGGAAATCCAGGTACGCCCCGTAGAACCAAGCGAGGAAGCGCGGTATCAAGAGCAAATGGCGAGTAACCACTATCTGGGCGCGCTGGCGAAGATTGGCGAGACGGTCTGGTATGTCGCGATTTGGCGCCAGCAGTGGGTCGCACAACTAAGTCTATCGGCGGCGGCGCTCAAATGCGGCGTTCGCGATCGGTGGATCGGCTGGTGGGACTTTCGCTCGCAGTATGGCCGGCGGAACCTGATCGCCAACAACAGCCGCTTCCTGATTCTGCCCGGCTGGCGCCGGCCCAATATCGGTTCCCGCGTGTTGTCGCTGACCGAGCGGCGAGTGGCGGCCGATTGGCGGACACGGTTCGGCCATCCGTTATTCTTGCTGGAGACGTTTGTCGACCCCCAGCGCTTCCATGGCGGCGTGTACCGCGCGGCCAACTGGATGGAACTGGGACTGACGCAAGGGTATCGACGCACCAGGGAAGGCTACAGCGCCGAAGCCGATGCCCCCAAGCGGGTCTTCGTGCGTCCCTTGTGCCGCGATGCGCGCGCCACTGACCCACCCCGGCCGAGATCGTCTGCAACGGAGAGGAGCCCCGAAGATCATGCTCAATGCCGAACAGATGCGCAAGTTGCCGCAATGTTTCAAGACCATTCCCGATCCGCGCCGCAGCCAGGGGCGGCGCCATCGTCTGCCGGTGGTGCTGGGCATCGCGGCGGGCGCTACCCTGTGCGGCATGCGCGGCTACAAAGCCATCTCCGATTGGGCCGATGCGTTGGGGCAGAAAGCTCGCGAACGTTTTGACTGCCGGCGCGAGAACGGACGCTATGTCGTGCCGAGCGAATATGTGATTCGAGACTGCCTGGTGCGGATTGAGCCGGGGGCGCTGGATCGGGCGCTCAATGAGTGGAACCGGGCCTGGGGAGGGCAAGACGAGGCGCTGGCGATGGATGGCAAGACGATGAAGAACGCCGTCGACGAGACGGGGCGCCAGACCCACATCATGAGCGTGATCGGCCATGAATCGAAACAGTGTTATGCCCAAAAAAAGTAGG
>Ga0163151_10000760_pt1 | contig 56038 bp, 39 predicted proteins | sample OliLakLV19MP5IB2_FD_145596 | JGI IMG/M metagenome (GOLD analysis project Ga0163151, IMG submission 145596) | Freshwater microbial mat bacterial communities from Lake Vanda, McMurdo Dry Valleys, Antarctica - Oligotrophic Lake LV.19.MP5.IB-2 | ecosystem: Environmental > Aquatic > Freshwater >... | reverse complement strand
AACGTTCCATGTCCCATTCTTTCAATCTTTTCATTTGGGCACCACAAGTGGTGGCATCTTGAAAATTCCAAGCGAGCCTGTCTATTGACAAGATCTGTTGAGGACGATCTTCAAGCACGTTTTTCAGTGTGAACTAGATAGTCTTCTTGTTTTGTCGCACAAGCTGCGCGGAACTGCCGCATCGTTTGGATTTCCTGAAGTTGGTTTGGCTGCTGGAGAGATTGAAGAAATTGTCAGAAAAATGAAAAGTGGCAGAGAATCGGATAACGACTATGAGATTCTCGAAAGTGCATTGAATAAAGCCAAGCAGGCTGCCGGCATAAATGGACCATCTCCGCTAACTGAAGAGAAAACGGCGCTCAAGGTTTCTGACCGAAACAGCAAATCAATGTTTGTTTCAGCGACTGGTTTTTCTGGAATGGAGGATCGTTTGTTGTCTGAGTTAAACGCTGTCGCCGTGCCTCCCTTCGAGGTTGATGGTGTCTTGGAGTCATCGGATATTTGTTCGTTGTTGCTCGATCTTCGTTCTATTCCGAATGATACTGCCTGTGATATCGCCAGGAAAGTCAGACTCCTGGATGAAACTGTTCTGCCCACAGTTGGCATCTTGGCCGACATGAGCGTAACGCCGGCTTCCGCACTCTACCTTGGGGCGTCGATGATCGTTTATTCTTCTTTTGAGACGATGCCCGGTCCGATGTCTGACGATGATGTTGTTGCGTCCATCGAACAGCTTCGAGATTTTGAGCATGAACGTAAGCCCAGAGTTTTGCTTGTGGACGACGACAATGATTTTTGTTCGCATGTCGAGAAGCTCCTCTCCAACCATGGTATCTCGGTCAGAACGGTAAGCGAAGTCGATCAAATTCTTCACGCTATCGAAAGTTTTAAGCCCATGATCATGCTTCTCGATATCTCGCTTTCTTCGACGACCAGCGGGATCGACGTTTGCGCGGCAATTCGCGAGGATCGTAACTGGCATCATTTGCCAATCATTTTCCTTAGTGCTCGCGTGGAACTTGAAAGTCGACTGGCGGCTCTGCAAGCCGGTGGTGATGATTTTATTGCAAAGCCAATCGATGAAGTGGAACTGATTGCGAGCGTGCGCAAAGCGATAAAAATGGAACTTCAAATTCAGAGCCGATGGCAAAACGATGCACTGAGTGGATTGAAGACGCGCGCATTTTTTCTAGAGGATGCTCGCCGCGTCCTGCATCAATCGAATTCTTCCGTGGCCCAAGGACACTCTGCGAGATTGGTTTCAGAACTGGTTCCAGAATCGGTTTCAGGACCGCCACAGCGACAGCCTCCATGTGCGGTTTCGGCCAGTCCAGCAGTAGTGGAATCGCTGCCAGGACTGCCTCCAGGACCGACTTCTGTCGTGTCGTCCCTCTGCCTTTTAAAGCTAAATTTCCACGACGAATTTTCCTCTAAATTTCAAAATGCATCGGACGCAAACATTGATTCCCGTGAACTTATTGTCGCTAAGCTGGGGCAGCTCATTCGCTATCGACTTCGCGCGGAAGATGTGCGTGGAAAGTGGAGTGACGATCAATTCGTCATTCTGATGCCTGGTATCGATAGTGATACCGCCTCTCAAGTGCTTACTTTGCTGAGCGATGAACTTCAAATTTTAGTGGGTGAGGTTTTTGATCCGATAGAATATCGTCCTGAACTCTTTTCATTTACCGCCGGCTTGGCGGCTTCCCCTCTGGATGGAGCCACAATTGAGACTTTGCTGATTGCGGCCGATACGCGAGCATCGAGCGAACTTGCCACGACGGACCATTAAATTTCATCGATGGAATCGCCTGGCGGCCTCTTGAATCGTCGATACTAAATTTGCGCTTTGGAAAAATAATTTTTCGTTTCTCATATAAGATCAAAAGACAGAAACAAGAGCAAAATCAAATGAAGCATCGAACTAGATTCATCGAAATTTGTGGGCGCGCATTGCTGGTGCTATTACCAATAGTGGTTTTTGCGTTGCCGACTTCTGTTTTTGCGGCCGCCAAAAAGAGTAGCGCCAACTACGATTCAATGACTTTGCCACAAGCCCGGCTATATATGGTGCAACTCATAAATATCGATCGCAGCAAAAACGGATTGCGCCCCGTTGCACTAGATCCGATCGCCTCGCTTGCCGGCCAAAAACATTCCGACAAGTTGCTCGCACTTGGAGCGCACTCGCATTGGGAACCGGACGGCACCAAGCCGCCCCAGCGTTACAACTTCGTAGGTGGCACTGACTATGTGGCTGAGAATTTCGCTTGGTACGGCGCCTCCGCCAGTCCGCAAAAGCCGGATCCGAAGGCAAGATTTAGCCGGGCCTCAATAGCGGGTCTTGAGAGCATGTGGATGCATTCGGATGGACACAGAAAAAATATTTTAGACAAGTATCGAACCCACGTCGGCGTCGGGCTGAGTCAATCACAGTTCGGCATCAGTGTCGTTGCCGATCAGGAGTTCATCAACAAATACGGCAACATCAGCAGAATTCCGTATAAAGCTTACCGAGGCACACGCGTGCATGTCAGTGGAACGCTCAACAGCGGCTACCGCGTACAATGCGTCAGCGTCACTCGTGAAGACTTTCCTCGTCGCATGAGCGTCTCCGAATTGAATTCAACTTATTCGTATGGGATTGGCACCGAGCAGATCGCCAATTATTTTCCCAGGGACATGTCCGTGAGTAGTTCCGGATTCGCCTGTGCTATCGAGGTGAAACCTGAGTGGCGGCCTGGATTGTACTATTGTACGATTTGGGCGGAGACTGGAGCGGGCGAGAAAATTCCAGTGTCACTACTCACTTTCTATGTATTTTGAACTTGGAACTTTGAATTTGGAATTTGGAACTTGAACGGTCCAAGTGGCATGACGATCTATGGTTTCAGCATTTTCTGAACGGCGTTGTCGTAGTCTGTGGCCTGTCTGAGTCCAACCAGTTCGCGTACGAGTCGACCTTTCTTCGAGAACGCACCAACGCATGGATAGGTCGCGGCTGAATCGGTGAGAAACCAGTCGACACCTAATTCTTTTGCCTTCTTTTGAGCTTCAGCGGTGGCGCCGTTGTCGTCAACTGCCAGTCTGATGTAATTGATCTTGCTCTTATATTTCTCGACCACTGGTGCGATATTTACACGGACTTCTTTGCAAACTGGGCAGTCGAGATTCTCAACCAGAATCATCGTCGGTCTGTCCAGGTTCGTCGCCTTCGGTTCATTCGCCGCGAAGGCGGCAAGGTTGACTTGCGAAAACAAAATAATCGATAGCAGTGCAGGCAAACAACGCATTTAATCTTTCCACGTTTTGTTCTCATCCAATTTACCCGCAATGTGGACTGAGTACGCTTGCTCCTCGGTTATCCGCTAAGTTTGTGTGCTGAACATTAGATGCCGAAAAAATTCGCATGTGTGGGTGGCGCGAGGTTTTGGTTTCGCCATGCGCCGATTTTTCAATTGTGAGTGTTTCTCACCAAACCTTCATGTCTCAAATCTAGACTGCTCTCATGGGACTTGAAGGGGACGTTGTATGGCTGCAGAGCAAACAAATCCGGGCGAGAAACACCAAAAGGCGCCAGAGCCGGCGGGCAGTCGTTCGTTGGCGGCTGTTTCCCGTGAGGCAAACAGTCAGGAGGCGTGGACCTCGTACAAGGACACGCAGTTGACTCGGACGGAACCGGCTCTGCCGGGATTGCAGCTCGTGGATGAGATTAAGCGTAATCGTCTGGCGGAGCCGGGCGGCGCTGAGTCTCCTGCTGTGCGCGCTAAAGCCGTAACGTCAGCCGACGCCATCCAGCATGCGCTGCATGGTGGCTTGACCCGTTTTACCGGTATTGGTGGTGACGGCAATGCTGTTCTCGAAATTTTGCGCAACTCGACCGAGCGCGAGAAAGAGCTGATCGACCAAACTTACCGCACCAAATTTGGTACCACTCTCGACAAAGAGTTGCGTGGACAATTCTCTGGTGCTGAACTGGATCGAGCGATCAACATCTTAAATCGCAAAGACAACAACCGCGCTGATGATGCAGGAAACATTCACGCTTCATTGATTGAACGTGGGCAGTGGGTATCTGGTCGTTCGGATGGCAACATCGAGAAGGACCTGAGGGACACTGTGTCTACAATGAACTCAACGCAAATCGCCGAAGTCAATCGTGATTATCAAAACCGTTATGGTATTAGTTTGGAAACGGCATTGCTGCAAGATCCCAATTTGAGCAAAGATACCAAAGAATCGCTCTCCATCTACTTGAAAGGAACCGACAAACGCAGCGCACAGGATACGATCAAGCTGGCTGATATCGCCCTTGGTGCCGAAGATTTGACCATGCTAAGCGAGGCTTTCCGCGGAACTTCTGCCGATGTGAGAAGACAGTTTGCCCAACAAGGTGGTGAAGGCAAGCTCAGAGAGGCGTTTGGCGGTGGTGACGATTTCAGACGGTCCCAACAATTTACCAGTGAAGGCAAACTTTCCGCTGCTCAACTGGTCAGAGACAACAACGGCACTTTCAACGATAACGAGAAAGGAATCGAAATGACAGTGAAGGCGATGACGCCTGATGAGCGCCGCGCCTACAATGAAGGCAAGTCGTTGTCGGCACAATCGCGCAATGGTCTCAACGCAGAGCAACTGAAAAGTTTGACTTACTTCACTGATTTGAACAATGCACTAAAGGGTGCAGGCAATTCGACCGAAGTCGCGGCATGGGAATCGTTGATCGCTAGCCCGTCAGGTTCGCTGGTCAATGACCTGGCGAAGCACAAAGGTGTTTTTAATGATTCATCTGCTGCAGAAGTTGTTTCGACAGTCGAAAATATGTCCAAAGAAGATTGGCAGCGATTGAAAACAGAACCAGCATATCGTCGCGAAGTTCAAGGCGTGCTGTCGTTCTTGAGCAGTGGTGAACTTGCGCGAGTGAACGGTGTTCTCGAAGCGAAGCTCAGCGCACCAACCTTCGAAGACGCACAACGTCAGGGTCGTCGCCCGATCCTTGATGCCGTGAATGACAACGAACATCTGTTTGGAAATGACAGAACGCAAATCGTTGAATCAGTTCGCAACATGACTCCTGATGAGCAGCGCCGTTATCGCGATGATGCGGCTTTTCGCAGAGATCTGGACAGCGCTTTGACGAGTTCGCTCGGTCGTTCTTCTTCAGAACTGCAGATCACTAAAGGGCTGCTCGATAAAGTTGCTCGTGGCGAGAAACCGGAGCAAGGTCTGGCTGAGGCACTTTATTCACGAAGCGCTGGTGACCGAGATGGTGCCCAGGCTCTTCGCGATCTCGAATCTGCTCTTACTCAAGATCCTGGACTTCGCCAGAGATTGCTTCATCCGAAAACCGCTGAAGATAATCGCATTATCGATGCGCTCAATAAAGCTCTGCCGACTCGCGTTGGTGGTCGCGGCTCTTCGTTCGAACGTGGTTTCGATCGTTATGCCAAGCCGCTTTTGGAGGCCGGATCTTTGCCAATGGAGAAACGATTTGAACTGAATCGCGACTTGCACAGTGTTCTGACCGACATTACTAAAATCACACCGGATGATAAAACTCGGCTTCTGATGAGTGAGCAAAACCAGCGCAGGCTGCTTGGTCGCTTCGATTCGCAAGAACGTGAATTGGTACTTAACGTTTTGCGTCAAGGCACCATGGATAATGCCGACAAAGTCAGAGAATTCTCGCTTGCCGAAAACGTGGATGGATTGAAAAGCACGCTGTCTGGTTTAGAGCCGTCTGAACTCCAGCAGATGCGTCAGGATTTCGCCGGCAAGTATGGTGATGTCACCGCTCAAGTTTTGGACAGACTATCGGGTGATGACAAAACCGCCGTCGCTCTTTTGCTTCGCGATAGACCTTCGACTGATCGCGAAGCGTTCAACGACAACCGCGCTCCAGTTTATATGAGCCAAGATGGGCTTGGTCGCTGGTTTGTCAATAATCTCGACGGGACCAGCTATCAACTTGATACTGCATTAAGCGATTACAGCGCTCGTATGAGTGATGCATCAAAAACGTTTTCGCAGCTTCCAGCAGACGAACAGGCAAGACTGCAAGCACAAGTTAATGAAACGCTTCGTGAATACAAATCATCCGAAGCCACCGCAGCTAGTGTCGCCACTGATGTCGTTATCGTCGCTGGCACCGTTGCAACCACCGTAGCCACGGGTGGAGTCAGCCTCGTCGTTCTCGGTGCTGCCGCAGCCGGTGGTGCCGTAGCTAAAGTCGGTATCAATGCTGCGGTCCGAGGTGCTGACTACGATACCGGAACCGCAACATTACCAGAGACGCTCTGAGCGGCGGTGCCACGGCAGCCATCAACCTGTTTGGTGCCGCTCATGCCGGACGGTTGGTTGGTCTCGGAACGGTCGCCGCCAAAGAATCGGCAACCACGATACTCGCCACGACAGCCGGTCGGACGCTGATTCGCGAAGGGCAAGAACAAGTTTTGGAACGCGGTTTGACCGCCGCTGTGAACAATGCACTCGCTAATGGCGCCTCGCATGTCGATCAAGCAGTGTTGCGCCAGGTAGTCTCAAGCGTCGCAGCCAGCGGACAGGAAGAGACATTGATGGCAGTCGTCACAACTACTTTGAATCGATCAATTGAACGCACTGCTAACAAAGCGTTAATCGAAGTGGCTATGAATGCCACCGCCAATGGTACAGGCAATGCAACCGTCACTTTCGGTGATGGAATCCTGCATGGCAAGTCGGTGAAGCAAGCTGGTTCTGAAGCGCTTGTCTCGGGGTCGATTGGCGTAGTCGCAGGTGCCGGGTTCACTGCAGTGATCAAAGGTGGCAGTGCCGCTTATCGAACGGTCAGAGGAAGCGGTGCCGTTGATGTCCCTGCTGTCGCCGTGACTGGTGGCGCATCTGAGGCAAGACCCGCATTAGCCGCTGCAAATGGAACGGACGGGCCATTAGTCCGCACCGACGCGCCGGTGAGAACTGATGCCGGCACGCCATCAGCTTCGACCGGAGCGCAAGGCGGAACTCGAAGGGATGCGCCAGCGGCTGTGACCGGAGCGCCAACTGGAACTCGCAGCGATGCACCAGCTGTGACCGAAGGACCAATCGGAACTCGAAGCGATGCGCCAGCAACTGGGACGGATGACCCGTCTCCGCGGATTGATGCGCAAAGCAACGAACAACCGGCGTCAGTAAACAGAAGCGATGCGCGTGATGGTTCATCACCAAGATTGGATACTTCTGGTGAACCACCTGCGGTGCGTGACACCTCAGCTCCATCGACTTCACAGACTCCAGAAACCTGGGATGGCAGAAGCAATCCACAACCTTTGAGCCCCCAAGAGATCGCCCAGTGGAAACAACAAATCGACGAGTTACGAGCCTCCAATGACGCTGACAAAATCGCATTGGCGCGCAGAGCTGAGAAGAGAGTACAAGAATCCGAAGCCTGGCATAAAACCGCCGCCGATTTTCCTGAGCGCACGCCTGAAGAACTAGTTGCTTCCAGACGTTTACTCGAAGGAGATTTGTCTAACGTTCGCGCTTCTGGTTCCGGTAGCGTCCTGGATAGATTGAACGACGCGAATCTCTCGCCTGCGCAAAGAGAAAGAGTACTCGGTGTCCTCTCCGAAGTGCGCGAACATTACACCGGCGTTCGCAATGGGAAAGGCGTGATGGACGTCGAGCAAGAAGTAAATTGGATTCACACGCAAGGCGAGCTTGGGCGCGTTCTTGACGCTGGCAAAGCCGCAAATCTCTCGCCAAAAGATATGGAAAAAGCCCTCCTCGCTTCGATGCTTTCAGATGCCGACAAGCATGGAAGAAACTTCTTCACTCACCACCTCGATGGTGCCCGCGCTGCGGAAACCGTTATGGAGCGCTACAAGGGCGACGGATTTACAACAGCCGATGTCGCTGATGTTGTTCAAGCAATCAAAGAGCACCAGGTCGGACCGCCAGGATTCATGGCGATGCTTTACGGCGGACGCATCAAAGGCTTGATTAATGAGGACGGCGCAAATACGCTCAAAGCCCTCGAAGCACGCCCTGCCGGCACCTTGTCCGACGCAGAAGCCAAGCAACTGGCCGACTTGCAAAATGCAAAACGCGGATTCGATGAGCGTCAAGCACAAGCCGATGCATTGAGTTTAAAAGAAAGTGAGCTTGCAAAAACTGGTGGCAAGTTGTCGCAAGAAGAGCTCGACTTGCGCAGCAAACTTCGCGGACAAAACGCCAATGGTGCGTTTGTCACTCAGGCCGATCTCGACAATTTAAAAACCTTGCATGCGAAGATGTCCGATCCACACAACAGTGCTCTGGAGGCGACTGCGGATGGTCGCGGAATGCAGCTCCAGCTCAGCGATCAAGAGCGCCAGTTATTGCAACGCAGCGGAAACGATAATTGGTTTGTGCCATCAGATAATTCATCAATCAGATCGATTTCCGATACATTGATCGCCGGTGACTCGATCGACAATTACTTTACACCAGGCGGTTATTCGAAGATCGTCAAAATCAGAGGTCCTGAAACCGGACCGTTCTTCCAGGACAAAACGGTTGATGTTTCAATCAGTTCAGTTCGTGATTCTGGAAGAGACGTCTACGGCGGCTCCAGGCCAGGCACGCCACTGGAAGGTAGCGATCCTTATGGTATCCTCCCTGGTGGCAGCGGCGAACTGGGCAGAAAACCGTTTGGTGTCATGAACGATGAAAGCCGCGCCATCGCAAGAGCCGCTGCGTCAGAAACCGAGCAAGCCGTTGGGCGCGCCAAGCAAGAAGTCGAACAGTGGTTGAGGACTGAACTCAACGTGGCTCCAGGCTCACCGATACCGGAGATTCCATATTGGAATTCGGACCTGAAATATCCGGTGCGCTCCGAACTGGAGAACAGAGATTGGTGGCGCATTAACGCAACACCAGAAGCCATGCGCTCTCCGGCTGATGCGAAGTTCTGGGCCGATCAAAGATATTCCGGACTGAACCCCGAGCAAATCAAACAATACGAATTTGCAAAAGAAATCCGCGCCCGCATGGTTGAAGCTTTGCGCGCCCAACAAAGATTCAGCACCACTCCAAGCAGCTTCCCTACGGCTAGCTCGCAGGTTCCGCAATAAGTTTCAGTTCTGCACGCCCCCAGGAATTATTTTATGAAACAACGAAAACAACGACTCGAATCTAAACCTTCGCAATCGGTAGCAGGCGGTGCATCGCGATCGGCAGCAGGTGAGGCATCGCGATTCGCAGCAGACGGGGCATCGCGTCTATCCAACATCCGAGTTTTGAACTCAGCCCCATCTAAAATTCCAGCAGGAGCTGTTACACTATTCCCCTCCAGATTCGTGTGTGACTCGGGTTTGGAAGGCCTAAATCCGGAGCCAATAGCGATGCGTTTTTTAAACAAATCAACTCGCGCACTGATTAATATGAAGAACGAGTTGGGATACGGAGCGCAGGCGATGGCCGTCGCTTCGATGGACACGCCTTCGTACATGATCGATGAGTACATTGACATGACAGAGGAAGTTGCCTCGCGCGATGACATCTATCGCAAAGCCTGTTTTAATGCGCCTCCTGACGATCTGTTCAACAAGATGCTCGATGATTTTCGCATCGTTGTAGAAGGACGATTCGCGGACAAAATAATTGATCGTCTCGGGCATGGTTACGAAAATGCAGAAGGCGTACTTGTTCTGAACGCGCGAAACCCACTCTTCGAGGAGATCTCGCTGACTCCGGTTGAGCCAAAAACAGCCGATGAAAGCGATAGTAGCGACCCGTTTGCTGGCGGCGTCAAAGATGTTCTAATCAGCCACGCGACATTTTCCTTGCGATACCAGATCCCGTTCACGACACTAGAGAAGCAATTTCCTGACCTCTCGCAATCGGGTGAGCTGCCTCGACAGGGGATTCGTAAGTGCGAAGTTCTGCGATTAGTTGGCACCGAATGCGGTCGCATTGAATTTCATTTGCGAGATAGCGATGACAATGAAATCAAGCTCGAAGCCGTGACCATCTGGTGCATTTGAGTGCGACCTCTCGTATGCGTGACTCGCGTTCGCGCGTTATGGCGCCCGCTAGTCATTGTTTTTCCAAGTTTAAAACGAATCAAGCTTGACCGGGGAGTCAAGCTTGATCGAGGAAACATTGTTGGAGGAGTGAGTCGTTTGACGACTCGAAAATCTTAAATGTTGATTCCGCCATCGGCTGCGATGGTGTGTCCAGTTACCCAGCGTCCGTCTTCCGAGGCTAGGAATGCGACTGCTGCTGCGATGTCATCGGGTCTGCCGATTCGTCCCAGTGCTGTCTTTGCGATCATTGCATCTTTGAATTCATCGGATATGGCCGTGTTGAACATGTCCGATTCAGTGGTACCAGGGGCGACACCATTGACTGTGATGCGGCGCTTGCCGAGATCTTGTGCCCAAATTCTGGTCAGTGTATCGAGCGCAGCTTTCGTGGCTGAATAAACGCTAGCTCCCGGCATGGATACTCGCGCAGCGCCAGACGAGATGTTGATGATTCTGCCGCCGTCAGGCATGTGTTTGAGTGCTGCTACTGTGGTGGCAATTACGCCTTTGACGTTTACGTCAAAAACTCTCTCATAATGTTCGAGATCAATTTGTTCAACTGGTGCGTGTTCATAGACTCCCGCGTTGTTAACCAGGATATCTAGCTTGCCCAGCTGTTTTGCGATTTGGTCGATTAGATTTTCAGTGTCTTGTTTTGACGAAGAGTCGGCTTTCAGTGCCAACCCTTTGGCGCCAAGCTCGGCAATTTGTGAGACGACTTCATCTGCTTTGTCTTTGCTTCGGACGTAAGAGATTGCGACGGTCGCACCCTCTTCCGCGAGCCGAAGTGCAATTGCAGCTCCGATACCACGGGCGCCACCAGTTACCAACGCTACTTTGCCAGTCAGGCGTTTTGCGATTACTTCTTTTCGTGCTTCAACAGCTTTCATAAAATTCTCCGGTTTTGATTAGGGTTGGCATAGCCTCAGGCGGCCACTTCGTTTTCAGCGGGCGGTTGTTCTTTCAAGTATGCCAATGTTGTAGAGGCGTGATGAGAAACATACGGATTCTCATCATCGGCCAACATCTCCAAAATGCATTTCGGCATTCGAGGATTTTCGGCCAAACCTAAACGCACATCGACATCGAAATCGTTGGCGAGCTGCTTCAAAAACATTTTTGGCAGACTCCTATTATATGAGAGACCGAGCCTAACCTCAGCCTCTTGATCGATAAGCAGTCTCAGAAGAATCCCAATCGGTGTGGAAGGATTCTCAGCGACGCGCGCGCGAATCGCAGATTTGTGCGACCGTGCAAAATCATAAAGTATCATCGTGGGTAGTTCAGGATCGCCAGCCATGATGTATTCAGTAGTGAATCGAGTTAATTGATACATGGTTTCTAAACCTCAGCTCGTAGCAGACCAGTCTATTTCTTTTCCGACGCAGGAAAAGGTCGCCTGAATCGTGCTCAGCTCAGGCTTTTAAGGGATTTAATTGCGGCGTTAAAACTATAATAGACCGGTCGGTCTAGTTCTGTCAAGTCGGTCGAGGAAATGCTTGTATGGCCGTACTGGTGCCGTTTGATGGGAAGGATTCTCCAAAGTGCTCAACTGGGATGAAAAAACTCAACCGATATCGGTTGAGTTTTTGAACCTGCCTTAACGCTGCCCTGGTCCGAAAAAACGCGCTTGCCTATAATTACCCTTTATTAGCATGACGAGTTTTGCTGTCGACCTGATTCTGAACCTAAAAACGATATCGGTTGAACTTTTCGGTGACTGCTAAAGTGCTATTGATGAAAAATGTCGAGTTCTCTTGATATTGCAAACTACTAAATTTTGCAAAACGATAATCCGATTTACTAAGGTGAAGAAGTGACTGAACGTAAAGTGAAATTTGACGGATTAGATGGTGTCGTATCTGGTGCCGCGAAACGTGGGTGCGTGATTATCACTCACGGGGCGGGGCGCGGGATGGATGCGCCGTTGTTGGAGAATACTTCGAGTGGTCTTGTAGAACTGGGATTTATGGTTCTGCGATTTAACTTTGGCTATATGGGCAAACGGCCGGCGCCTTCGATGGGCGGAAAGAACGAGAAGCCAGAGCTGGTCTCAGCGATTGAGTTTATGAAGGAGCATGGCAATCCGATTTTGATCGGAAAATCATTTGGCGCTCGCGTGAGTACATATGTCGCTGCGGAGCGCAGTGATATTCGCGCCTTGGTTTATTACGGTTTGCCGATTCAAGGGATGAGTAAAAACTCCAAGCCTCGCGATTGGTCTCACCTGGCGAATCTTAGCGCGCCGATGCTTTTTATCACAGGCGACAAAGACAAACTTTGTCCTATGGACGAACTGGAAAAAATTCAAAAAAACATAACCGCTGATTTTAAATCAGAGGTTGTTGCCGGCGATCATTCGTTTAAACCAAAGTCTGAAGGCAAGGCGAAGGAGCTTTGTTTGAGTTGGATTGATGAGTTGATCAAAGTGTAGGCAGCAACTGCGCGCCTCCAGTTCTGGGAGCTGGAGCAAGTTCGCACGCGGTTAACCGCGCGATGCAATTCGTTCCGTCCACAAGCTTGTAACAAAACGCGCTCTGTTAGCCGATTGCGCGATCGATATTTATCAATCGCGCAATTTTTGTTGGCAACAACTGGAGTGTCGTTGCGTACTTGGTTCGTTAAACTCTTACGCTGATTTCAAGACGGCCAGTTCTGGAGCAGTTCTTAGTGTTGGGATGACTGCGGTGTCGTAGTCGATCGAAACGTGTTTGGCACCATTTTCAATCATCAATCTTTGCGCGCGTTCGAGTTCAGTCGCGCTGGTTGTTGTGACTGAAACTGTCATGTCGCCGTTTTGTACTTTGCCTAAGCGAACTTCGGATTCCGATGGCGGGATTCTGTCCAATTGAACGATTGCGCCAGTTGCAAGCCCGGTCACCATGCCCATTGCCAAGCCGGAGAATGCGGCGGTCAGCGTGATGGGGGAGATGTAGGTGGCGTCGAATCCGGGGAGGTGCTGAACTCCGAATGCGGCGATCGTTGTGCCGATCAGAGCGCCTGCGATGCCGAGACCGATCATCAGTCTGTCGACCTTTGTGGATTGCAGGTTAGCCGTAGCCATCCTGAAGGAATCGCTATCTTCCCCGATGACGGACAGTTGTCCCGGTGCGAATCCGCCGTTGGTTAGCGCGTTGATGGCGTTGGCGGCATCGGTGTGATTGAGGAAAACGGCATGAACTGCTGAATGAGACATTTTGGACCTCCTGAAAGGTTTCATAGGTAGGTTATTAACTGAATCGATTATCAATTATTGATTATCTATAATTGAGTATAGTGTATCATCATCCTCTTAGTTGTCCATCCTGATGTTTTATTACGAAATGGCAAAACGACAGTCGACTCGAGACTTTGTTCGCGAGAATCTCATGGAGCGCATTCTGGACGGCACCCTGAAACCAGGTGACCGTCTCGTTGAGCTGCAAATTGCCCAGGAGCTTGGCACTAGCCAGGGACCTGTCCGCGAGGCGTTGCGCGATTTGCAGGGGCTCGGGCTGATTGATCAAGAACCATATAAAGGTACGCGCGTCAGGGAAATCACCGACCGCGAGATCGAAGAGGCTTATTTAGTTCGTTCGGTTCTTGAACAGTTGGCTGCAGAACTGGCCGCGCCTAAACTGAAAGGAAATGTCGGCGCTTTGAAGAAGGAAGTCGACGCTTTCGTTGCGGCTGCGAAGAAGAAGGATCTGAAAAATTATTCCGCGCACGATATGGAGTTTCATCGACGTATCATTGAAGCTGCCGACAATAACTTGCTTACGACGATGTGGAACACGGTAGTTCTTGAAAGCAAGTTTCGGATTACGTTAAAAAGCAGAATAGGCGAAGATGAGTTAGAGAATTTAGCGAGCGCGCACGTTCCGATCATGCACGCCCTGGAAGCCGGTGATGGTGCCGAAGCTGGACGGCTGGCGCGCGAATTGATTTGTACTTTCCACTCGCGCAAGGCGAGATAAACCGCCCGCTTGCCTTCATGTTAGAGTTTGCTTTCAGGATTGTTCACTTGAGGTGAAGCCTACTGAGCGGTGATCACCACATTGCCACCAAAGGTGATGTTCTTATTCTTGAAGCCATTGTTGATGCTGATGTCAGCTGATTCCGGAGTATTGAGTGTATTGACCGGTGACTTAGCCGATACGCCACCGCCTGTTATCCGCACCAGGCCTGAGCCTAAGCCGTCAGTGATGAGAACGTTGCTAATCGGAAGTGGAGTCGGCACATCGGTTGCGGCACCGACTGAGAGTGTGACATCGCCCTCGCCATCGGCTTCCGCATTGGTATCGATGGTGGTGTCTTTCAAAATGGCGATTTTGCCGTTTGTATTAGTGAGGTTCACTGAGGTGCCGGCTTTGATAGTACCGCTGGCGGTGAGCGTTCCATTTTGGGTGGCGACACTCAAGAACCCGCCTGCTGTGACGATTGGGGAGAGCGTGATTGAATTCAAGGAGTCTACAACTACATTTCCTGCCGTCGATTCCAGTTCTGTGAACACCAGATTTTCACCGCTTGCGTTTTGCAAATAGATATTGCCTGTTTCTGTTTTCGCACCCACGGTGGTTACACCACCTGGTAGAAGGAATCTGTTGTCTTCCGTTCCGATGCTGCCTGAGGTCGATTCCAGAGTGAGTGTTTTAGTGCTGAGTCCATTCTTGAAATTAGAGTTGAGAATGTTGCCGGTAATGGTCGAAACTTTGACCGAATTGGTTCCGTTTATGTTCGCCACTTCTCCGAGAGCGTCTGCATTGATAATGATGTTTGCTGCATTGAGGAAGTCGTTGAAATTCGCAACCACTTTGCCGGGGGCATTAAATGAGAGCGTGCCCTTTGAGATCCCGGCGATCTGAAGTTCGCCGGTTCCGACAACATCCACGTAGTTCAATATGCCTTTGTTCCCGAATGATTCAATTTCTGGGGTATCGACTGTGATTGGGCTGGCCGCCGTGCCGATGTTATTGGCAATTAAACGTACCACCTGGTTCGATTTGTACAAACCATTAGGACCGGCGACGATGTCGCCGTTGGACACGATCTCAGCTAACCCATCCAGGGCTTCAGCTTGTCCATTCAGCGTGACCAAGCTACCGGCGTTGATTCTCAGTCGGTCAGCCGCTCTAATGTCGAATTGACCCTCGATATCCGTGACTACGATGTTGCCTGTTTTGTTGAGCAACTCTCCTGTTAGAAACGCGCTGCTTGTGCGGTTCCCGGCGGCGTTGTAAATGACCGGTTGTCCCTTTTCGCTTGCGACTAAATTTACGGTGAACAGGCCGATTGTGCCTGTCTTGCCAAACGTACCTGGGTCTGAACCGCCTGTTGTATCGATGATACCGGTGGTGATCGCATCACCTTTAGCATTTTCGGCAAGCGCGTAAAAGTCTCCGTTGGTGCCGCTTCCGCTTCCGCCGGTTGTGATTGTCGCGCCTGCCAGGTCGATAGATCCAGTTGTGGTGCCTTTTCCTTTAAAGGCGACTAATAGAATGCCATCGCCGTTCAAGTTTTCGCTCAGATCGGTTGGGCGGGATGAAAGTATCGTGTCCTTTCCGAAAAGAATTGCGCCGCCGGTTTTCGATGATTTCCCGTTGAGTTCGACGCCGCCGATTTCTTGAATAGAGATGGCGCCAGAGCCTTCGCCAACATCCGGCACGAAGCTGGCACCGGCAATCATGTTGATTTCGTAACCGCGTGCACTGTCACCAGCCTGGATTGAGACGCCATCGGAGACGATTATGTCACCTGATGCAACGTAAACCAGGTTCTCGGCGACCAAAACAGGGGCGTCGATGACGATATCACCGGCGGTATTATAGATGGTCGGGTCTCCGGTTAAGCAAGTCGAGCCAATCGTCAGAACGTCAGTGTTGGCCACTATGTGCGTCGCCAGTCCGGTTTGATTTACGCGACCGGTCAAGTCATTAACAAAAAGATTGGCGTTTGCCTGGCCGGCGAACAAATTGACTTCTTTGCTGAGCAAGTCACCGCCGACGATGCCTGAATCGAATGTGCCGTAGTACATCGAATCGCGCAGGTTGATCGCGCCGTTAAGCGCCTGCAATGTGCCTTTCGAGTTGTTGACCGTTAGCATTGCTGTTGACGGTCCGTTGAGGTTGATATTCCCTCCGGTCGCTTCGAGCAATCCGCGGTTGTTGATTGCGGAAGCCTGAACGTTAAGATCGGTGGTAGCACGGACAGTGCCACGGTTGTTGACGGATCCGCCGGCGGCTATCGTGATGGCGCCTGTGCCTTCGATGGTTCCTGAGTTGTTGAAGTCGCCGGAAGCGTCCAGGGTCAAACTGCTGATGTCGGAACGAATCGTCGCTCCTTGATAGTTATTGATATCGACTGCGCGGATGGCACCACTCTTAGCGCCGCCGCCTGAGGTCATGGCGTGAAGCGTGCCGTAGTTGTTCAAGTCTCCAAGGAGTTTGAAGTCTGAGTGTTTGCTGAAGTCACCGGATGTGGTGATGTTGGCTGGTATAACTAAATTCGATGCGCGAAGGTTTGGTCCATCGATTGCGATTAAATCCAGATTGACAGTGCCGCCAACGGCGCGGCCGCTGCGATCGATTGAGACGGTTTGTCCTTCGCCCAGAGCTTGTCTGACAGCGACATACTCCGCTGCAGAAACCATGCTGCCGGCGCCAAACGTTTTGTTCTCGCCGCCGACGTTGATCTGGACCGATGCGCCTTCTGAAAAGAGATTCTTGCCGAGCGCTATGTTTCTATCGTTGGATGAAAGATCGAGATCGATTCCGCTGCCTAAACGAAGTTTCTGTCCGTCTTCATTGAATTGAGCTGTACGATTCTTGGTCAGCGCTTTTGTCATTTTATCGACTGCGTTGGTTCGAATCTGGTTTCCGACTGATTGCGCGGAGTTGCTCAAGCCTGGGACCGCATTCGAGATATTGATGATTGGTGCTACTCGCAAGCGTCCGCCATCGTCGACTCGTTGATTCCGATGTTCAGCGCGAAACATCTGGCGGGTGGCATGGCGTTCCATGCCAGGATTGAGATCTTTGAACTCGCGGAACGACAAACGATCTTCGTTTCCAGCTAGCGAAACCTGCGCCGAAGCGATTAGCAGCGAACCGGCAAGTGCCAGTGAAATTGTCCAACCACGGGCTGACCCGTTTGCGAATCCGTTCATAAATCCCCCTGACCAGCTCAGCTCAATAGATGTCGCAAGGTAGTTGAAAAACTACCCGTTTGCATCCAACATAGGCTCAAAAGATAGCATGCAAGCCACTTTTCTTCCAGTGACAGGTCGCAGGGTTTGCGCCAGACCTCTCACTAATGGCTTAAACAAAAGCCCCGAGCGATTAAACTCGAGGCTTCCGAAATTTGCTTTTGATCGATCTATTGGTATTTAACCGAGCAACCATAAGGTTTTGTCTCGGCGATCGTTACGGTTTTGCCAGCGAGCAGCTCGTCGAGAGCAGCTTTCACGTAGTTTTTCGCTGTGGCGATTTCGCTTTCATCGACGCCATTTTTGTCGTCGATTGCACCGGCGTAAACAAGAACGCCCTTCTTGTTGATCACGTACATGTCAGGTGTGGTTTTGGCACTATAGGCTTTGCCGACAGAACCATCTTCATCAATTAGCACCGCACTCGGTGCTGAATTTTTGTCTTTGAATGCTTTGTCGTGCTCAGCTGGGGTGGCGTTGCCTTGTTTGCCTTTCGCCGAAGAGGTGATGGCAAGCCAAGTTACACCTTTGCCGATGTATTCTTTTTGCAACTTCTGCATGTTGCCGCTGCCGTAGTGCTTCTTGACGAATGGGCAGCCAAAATTAAACCATTCAAGTACGACTACTTTGCCTTTCAGGTCGCTCGACGACCATTTCTTGCCGGTCGTGTCGGTGAGAGTAAATGTCGGCGCAGTCTTGCCGATTAATGCGCTGGCTGCTGTCGACTCAGTCGGAGCCGCCGTCACGAATCGATCTGCCATCAATTCATTTGGGATATAAATCGCTGCTGTCAGTAAGAACAGCGCAGTAAGTTTTTGCGCGACCTTCGAAGAACCGTTCATATAGTCACTTAACCCTTGTGATAACCCTAAACTCGATAAGGGATGTATTCTACACCTAAGTTCGGTGCGGACCCGGCGAAGGTTATGCTCGTAACCCAAAAGCCCCAGGAGTTGGGCGTTTCGGAGCAGTAACATCCTGAAATATTTATCAGATATGCGGTTGGTTTCAGGGCGCGTTCCGGCGTAATGGAGATTGCGGATTTTGATTTATAATTGCAATATCTCGGGGTCATAGCTCAGTTGGTAGAGCGCACGGATCGCACCCGTGAGGCCTGGGGTTCGAATCCCCATGACTCCATTTGAAACTCTGGAAGTGGCAGGCGCGGATGGCGTCTTAATCGGGGTTGTCAATCGATGGAGTGGCGACAGCGGAAGGTTCGCCTTCGGTGCTGAAAACTCAACCGATATCGGTTGATGATCAGGGCAGTCTGTAATGCGGGCCCAGTCAAGGTTATCGCCAGTGCGTCGAAAACGTTGGTGTCGCGATCACTTGACGTCTGGTGTGGTCGATTCGAAAACTCAACCGATATCGGTTGATGATCTGAGTTGCTTGTAAGCCGTGGCTAGCCTGCGTTTTGAGGTTAGCAAAACTCGAGCAATAAGTTTCGTTCTGTGGCCTCTCGGGCGAGCCAGTGCATGACCGCCCAGACCATTTTTTCCTTTTCGAAGACGTCGCCTCTGATTTCTTGTTCGACCATGGCGGTGCCGTTTAGTTGGCCGACGTCGCCGGGAACTTTTAGATGTTTGTTCAGTTCATCGAGTTCGCGAAGAAGGGCATGACAAGAGCCGATGTCGCACTTCCAGGTTTCTCCTCCACCGAATGACGGGGCGTCGATGGTGAATGGGTTTTCGAAGTCCACCGCGATGTAATAACCGTTTGAGTCGGAGTGATTGATCAGTTGAGGGAAGGCGCCAAAACCGGATCGCCCTTCGATTATTTCGTTCAGTTCATGATTGATCATTGAGATGTCGGGCTCAGCAGGCGGTTTTCCATGCACTGAGACGTAGGCGGCGTAGCTGCGGAAGAATTGCAAATCAGAACCTTTGCCGATTTCCATCTTGAAATCTTGACCGGCTTCGCCGACGGCGATGTCTGTCTTGGTGCCGCTAGCCGCCAGGGCCTTCTGCATTGAGGCCACCAGCGGTTCGTAGTACTCAGAAAATTCGTAATCGTCGCGACCGACTAGTCTTCCATCTAAAGACACGTTACTCCTCCATCCTCTTATATAGATTGGATTTGGATCCGTCTGGCGCGTGCCCGACTAATTCAGTAATGCCCGGCCGCGCGGATGTTATGCAGTTTCCAAGCAATTCTGAGCGGGTCAGGGTATAAAGGACTTTAGAAAGACGCGCCGGTCGGTCCTCAATGTTGAATCATTTAAAAGCTGGTGAGCTGTACGCTTTTGCTACCAACGACGGCTCCTGCCTCGTTGGTAAAGTGCTTCAGAGTGACCGGAATTCTTTAGACATATATATGTACGATCGGCTGTTTGAGCCATTGTCTGCAAAGGCTGAAGTAGTTGCGGCTCTGATTGAGCACAAGGCGACCGAGGGCTATTCGACCAGGATTTCGCGTCGCGAATTTGCTCTTATGTATCCGCTCTGGCTGACGCAACAAGAGATTGCCGAAGGTGAGTCGGTCAGTGGTTCTCAATCCAATATCACTATCCATGGGCGTCCGGTGCGGTTTCATCGCAGCAGGCCTTACTGGGAGCCGGTGATCATTTTTGTCTTCACCTGGCTCATGGTCCTGGTCTTTTCGCTGGCGGTTTGCGTGCCAGATCAGCCTGAGCTGTGGCCCGCTTTGATAGTGGCGTTGTTGTTTTCGGTATCTATCGCGCTTCCGCTGGGCGGCACCATCGCGATTATGTCGGTTGTGTTTCGTTGGCTCGAAGCAAGGCGCACCGGGTTTCCGATTCGAACCAATCCCACTATTGAGTTCTCGCTGCCCATGCCGCTTAGCGATGCCTTTCGGCTATGTCGAGATCGACTTGGTTCAAAAACCAATCGCGAGTTCGACTTTGTAGATCGGCAGTCCGGCTACATTCAGGCGCGGCTAAACAAGAACATGCTGGTCCGGATAATGTGTTACCAACTCGATACAGATAAGACCGGAGTAATTACTTCGTGTTTCGACCTCAAAGGCGGCACCTTTGGTGCCGATATGTGGACTTTGAAGAATGTCGTAGCGACGGTTTTGGCTGCTGAAGGCGCGGACGTAGTCGAGCAAGGTCCGCTGGCCATCGGCGGAATAATGCGAAAGGTGTTTTGGTTCGTGATGACGGGCGTGTTCGCGTGCTTGCACTTAATGTTTCTTAAAGCCACAGTGCTCGGGGAAACTTCGTGTATTCCGCTTCTGATGTTGACAGGATTGTTGACGGCGGTTGCCGGCATTCGTTTGTTTAGACAGGCTCAGGAAGCCGCTTGAGCAACGATCTTTCGTTCAGTTCTTTCGATGTCAAGGATTTGGTTCTGCAGTGCTGATGCTTTTGCACCGGTTTTGGCTGCCACCACCAGTGGTTCTGTTGTATCTCGATATATTTCAACTGTTTATATATCCATATTCAGACGTTGATAAAAGTCCGAAACAGCTCGGGCGCATGAAACCGGCTTCATCAGCAGGTTTCAAAGGACCAGTAAAGCGGAGTGGTTGGTTTAGGGGCGTGAATGCAAAAGAGCCGAATGGCCCTGCACCCTGATGGATAGCCATCTGCAATATGAAGATATGTGGATTGGGTTGCTGCGTCAGTCTGCGATAAGTGATACCATTGCATTCGCCTTTGAGAAAGGCATTGAGGGCTATTAGCTCAGGTGGCTAGAGCGCACCCCTGATAAGGGTGAGGTCCGAGGTTCGAGTCCTCGATAGCCCAAGTCTTAAAGCTTTCTTGAGGGCATGCGTCAAAACGAATTCTATGTTAGAGTGAGTAATGACGCGGCGGAGAGAAGGTTTACCAAGTTCGAATCTTTCGAACAAGGCGAGCAACTTGCGAAGTGCATTTGGTATCCTATATCTATAGGGACGAAGGCAAGACACAAGTTAGTCTCTATGGGGGCTTGGCTCAGCTGGTAGAGCGTCTCCTTTGCACGGAGAAGGTCAGCGGTTCGACTCCGCTAGCCTCCAAGTTTTGCAAGTGTAAGGCTCGTTACAGAAATGAAACAAAGCCTTTTCAAAACGGAATCACTCAAGTAGAATTGGTGATTCTGTGGGGGCCGAAAAGCCCTCCACGCCAGAGCCGAGTGGCATAAATCCTCGGTCAGTACCCTGAAAACTGCATATTGAGAGAATCGACATATATAAATGTCCGTAATCAAAGCACCAATGTTTATGGTCTTGATTCGCCTGTTGGACTCCTGTCCTGGATCCAACCGCAAATCGAGACATTTGGTTAAGCTACAAAGAGCGCATGGTGGATACCTGGGCGCGAGCAGCCGATGAAGGACGCATGACACAGCGAAATTCCACGAGGAGCCGGTCAAGGCTAAGATCCGTGGGTGTCCGAATGGGGCAACCCCGTCGAGTAATGTCGACGACACCTTCCTGAATAAAATAGGGTTGTGTGAGGCAAGCCAGGGAACTGAAACATCTTAGTACCTGGAAGAAAGAAAAACAAAACAGTGACTCCCTTAGTAGCGGCGAGTGAAAGGGGAATAGCCCAAACCATTGGGACGAAAGTCTCAACGGGGTAGCGGGACTCCAATCTGAGATTGGAAGAAGTTAGTTGAAGCGTATGGAAATGCGCACCAGAGACGGTGATAGTCCGGTAAGCGAAAACTTCGACCACTCTAGGAGCATCCCAAGTAGTGCGGGGCACGTGAAACCTTGCATGAATCAGCCGGGACCATCCGGTAAGGCTAAGTACTGCTCGTGACCGATAGCGTACAAGTACTGCGAAGGAAAGGTGAAAAGAACCCCGAGCAGGGGAGTGAAATAGAATATGAAACCGTGTGCTTACAAGCAATCGAAGCACTATTAAATAGTGTGACGGTGTGCCTGTTGAAGAATGAGCCGGCGAGTTACCGTATGTAGTAGGTTAAGCGATTAATACGCGAAGCCATAGGGAAACCGAGTCTGATAAGGGCGACTATATTGCATGCGGTAGACCCGAACCCGGGTGATCTAGGCATGGCCAGGATGAAGCGTGTGTAAAAATGCGTAGAGGTCCGAACCAACCGATGTTGAAAAATCGGTGGATGAGCTGTGTTTAGGGGTGAAATGCCAATCGAACCCGGAGCTAGCTGGTTCTCCCCGAAAGGCGTTGAGGCACCGCGTCAGATTTATCTTATGGGGGGTAGAGCACTAGTTCGGTGCGGGCGGAGAAAATCCGTACCAAATCGAGTTAAACTCCGAATACCCATAACGTCATTATCTGGCAGTGAGACAGCGAGAGATAAGTTCCGTTGTCAAAAGGGAAACAGCCCAGACCGCCGACTAAGGACCCAAAATGCATGCTAAGTGATTAAGGAGGTGGAGTTGCATAGACAACCAGGATGTTGGCTTAGAAGCAGCCATCATTCAAAGAAAGCGTAATAGCTCACTGGTCAAGCGACTCTGCGCCGAAAACGTACGGGGCTAAGCATGCTTCCGAAATCGCGGATGTAGACTTTACTGTCTACGTGGTAGGGGAGCGTTGTGTTGTAGGCAGAAGCGAGAGCGAAAGCACTCGTGGACGAACCACAAGTGAGACTGTCGGCTTAAGTAGCGAAAACATTGGTGAGAATCCAATGCACCGAAAGACTAAGGGTTCCTGCACAAGGCTCGTCCTTGCAGGGTTAGGCGGGAGCTAAGGCGAGGCCGAAAGGCGTAGCCGATGCACAGCATGTTAATATTCATGCCCCACCTATTAATCGTTAGGAGCTAAGTCGGGACGCAGGAGGCTATACAATGGGGGCCAATGGATATGGTCTCCTCCAAAGGCGTAGTTAGTCTGGGTTGGCAAATCCGCCCGGGCGTTAAAAAATGAGGCCGAGTAAGGAAGATTCTACGGAATCAACATTGTAGACGCCATGCTGCCGAGAAAAGCGGCGAAAGCCAGATTAATAGGTGCTCGTACCCGAAACCGACACAGGTAGTCAGGTAGAGTATACCAAGGTGCGCGAGATAACTCTCTCTAAGGAACTCGGCAAATTAACCTCGTAACTTCGGAAGAAGAGGTGCCATGTTAGGGTGTAGCACCACGCGTGTGAAGCCTGAGATGGTTGCAAAAAATAGGCTCAAGCGACTGTTTAACAAAAACACAGGTCTCTGCAAAACCGTAAGGTGAAGTATAGGGGCTGACGCGTGCCCAGTGCCGGAAGGTTAAGTGGAGCGGTTAGCGTAAGCGAAGCTGCGAAACAAAGCCCCGGTGAACGGCGGCCGTAACTATAACGGTCCTAAGGTAGCGAAATTCCTTGTCGGGTAAGTTCCGACCCGCACGAAACGCGTAACGATTTGAGCACTGTCTCGGAGAGAGGCTCGGCGAAATAGGAGTGTCTGTGAAGATACGGACTAGGCGTGCCAGGACAGAAAGACCCTATTGAGCTTTACTGTAGGCTGAAATTGTCCGCGGGTTATGTTTGCGCAGGATAGGTGGGAGACATTGAAGCATGGATTTTGGTCCGTGTGGAGTCAACGTTGAGATACCACTCTGATGTAGCTAGCGTACTAACCCCGTTCCATGAATCTGGGCGGGGAACAGTTTCAGTTGGGCAGTTTGACTGGGGCGGTCGCCTCCTAAATTGTAACGGAGGCGCTCAAAGGTTTCCTCAGGCTGGTCGGAAATCAGCCATCGAGTGTAAAGGCAGAAGGAAGCTTAACTGAAAGAGAGACATCTCACTCAGATACGAAAGTAGGACTTAGTGATCCCACGGTTCCGCATGGAAGGGCCGTTGCTCATCGGATAAAAGTTACCATAGGGATAACAGGCTGATCTCCCCCAAGAGTCCACATCGACGGGGAGGTTTGGCACCTCGATGTCGGCTCATCGCATCCTGGGGCGGTAGTACGTCCCAAGGGTTGGGCTGTTCGCCCATTAAAGCGGTACGTGAGCTGGGTTCAGAACGTCGTGAGACAGTTCGGTCCATATCCGGCATGCCCGTAGGATTCTTGAGCGGAGCCGTCCCTAGTACGAGAGGACCAGGACGGACGAACCTCCAGTGTACCTGTTATCACGCCAGTGGTAAACGCAGGGTAGCTGTGTTCGGAGCGGATAAGTGCTGAAAGCATATAAGTACGAAGCCCACCGCAAGATGAGGAATCCCATGGGGTCAACCCAGTAAGGGCCCAGGAAGACCACCTGGTTGATAGGTCGCAGGTCGAAACGCCCCGCAAGGTCAGCGTGTAGCCGAGCGATACTAATAGCCCGAGGGCTTATCCAATTAGAAATTGGTGCTCTTGATGACATTTAGTCAACTCTCAATGTGCAGTTTTCAGGGTAATGGAGCCTGAACACCTCAGTGTTCAAGCCCGTTATGTGGTGACGAAGAACTAGTTTCATTTTGTGAAACTTCACCACGGTTAGTGCCTCTTCCCTGTGAAGATGCCGTACCCTAATAGGTTCTTGGTGCCGAAGCGACCGGAACACACCCGTTCCCATCCCGAACACGAAGGTAAAGACGGTCAGCAGCGACAATACTTGGTGGGTGACTGCCTGGGAAGATAGCCCGGTGCCAGGAGTTATAAAAGCCTCGAGTTAATAGCTCGAGGCTTTTGCTTTTGGCCTGTTTTTTGAATCGATATCGGTTGGGTGTTTCGGCTGCGAAAGCTGAGCTGGCATCGGTTTGACTGTTTCGTCAAAACTGAGCCGATATCGGTTGCCTGTTTTGACTCGCCATTTAAAGTGCTCGTGGTGTTTGATTTTCGGTAAACTTACTGAATGGTGTTGCCGATCAAAGCCGTTGATGGTGTCGAACTCGATTTAGCAGAAGGCAAAACAATTGCTGAGGCTCGGGTTCTGGATCATTCTGCGCGATTGAAGCTGAGTTGGGATCGTTTTGTTCGACTGAAGGCAGCTGCCGATGCGGTCACCCAAAATGTGAAGTCTGGAAAAAAACTGTTAGATGCCGGCGGCTATGATGGAGCGTTGGCGCTATTTTTGCCTGAGTACAAAATGGATGTCATTGATCGTGCGACTACCGGCGGATCCGTCTTGAACATCCCGGCCACCGATCGCTCTTATGATGCTGTTATTGCAGTCGATGTGCTTGAGCACATAGAACCAACCGACAGAAGCAAAGCGCTGGAAGAGTTTGCACGGGTGGCTCGCCAGCATGTGATTTTGAATTATCCCTGCCGCGAATCGAAAGATGCGCAGGAATTGGCACTGAAACTAACAGACAATCAACTGATCAAAGAGCATGTACAGTGGGAGTTGCCGGACAGTGACTGGGTTTTGGCTGATCTGGAAAAGTACCGTTTTTCTGGCACGGTGAAACCGCACACAAGCATCGCGATTTGGTTGGGTCAATATGTCGCTCTCAATTTGGCGCCGGACGCGGCATTGGATCTGAATCGGCATTTAGTCGAAAATTATGCCGATGAACCTTTCGCTCGTCCGCTGTATCACCTGGTGGTTTGCGAGCGACTTGACGCTTAGGCTGGTTTTGGGTGGGTCACCTTTGAAAACACTCGGTTTCGCTTCGCCCTGGATCAGGTGATCCTTTTGTGCCCGTACGCTAGTGTGACTGGTCGTCTTCGAATTGACAGACTTCGGTAATCTGGTGCCTTCATCATCGATACCACGTGTGGTGCAGAACTTTTAATCGCGCATTACCTATGGTGGCGTGAACAAATTGTTTTCTTGGAGCGATTTGGGTGATACCGAATCTGGTTCCATCAAGTAAATCCAAAGTGAAGACGAAGCCTGTTGCGCCCCTAAAGCGGTAGCCACTTTGAATTTGCGAAGTCACCGTGCTTGGTGGCAGGGCGTGAGTGTCTTTTATGTGAAAAATTGTCGGAGACAGGCTGTCTTTATTAGTTTATAATGCTGCCGAGAACGCCACAGGCGCGCGATATCGAAGCTATACAGACTGGAGATGGGATGCATATCAACTCAATGGTATCAGTCAAGGACGCGGCAGCCATTTTAGGTTGTGACAAAAAATATGTTCGCGAAAAGCTCGAACAAGGTCAGCTTAAAGGCGAAAAGCGTTTAGATGGTGGCAAAGAGAAGTGGTTTGTTCAGAAGAAAGCTGTCGATGAAGAATTGGCAAAAATGCCGATTGTAACTCCGACTGGAACTTATCAACTCGATGCGAACGGTCAAGCACAGGTCGCGTCAGAGGCAGTAATTGAGCCGGTCGAGGTGACCGCGCGCCGTCGTCGTCGCACTGCGCGAGCAGCGAAAGGTGACAACGATTTGTTCTTTGGAATTGATGTCGAGACAGTCGATGTGCCTGTTGTCGAAGAATCGATTGCCAGAGGTTCGATCGAAAATCGTCCAGGCGATCATTCAACGATCGAGCACATGCTAATTGAGGACAGTGGTGTCAGTCGAGCTGTGCTCGAGCAAAGTTCGATGGTTCAATCTGCTGCCGATCACCCGAAAGGACTGACTTTCGAACGAACGCAAGCTCGCACAGCGCTGAAAGATTTCAGTTCATTTTCTGAAGAATTTTTTGAAGACTATTATGAAGAAGAGCATGCCGAGGCGCTTCCGGATGTCTCCGGTCAGCCTTTACTGACAGTGATGCAGGCGATGGTCAAAGCGTTTTCGATGAGAATCGAACAACATCGTCAGGTCAATTCGCGTCTTGTGCAAGAGTTGGAAGAGAAGTCGCTTCAACTGCGGTTGTTGCCGGACTTGCAGAAAAAGGCGGACGAGGTTTATAAACTCGAGTTCGAGGCGGCGGCGCTGAAACTCCAGATCTCCTGCATGGAGAGACAGCATTTCGACACAGCTGTTCTTCTTGAAAGGGCAGAGACCGAGGCGATTCCTCAGTTGGAGTCACGTCTTGAAGAAGAGTACAGAATGCACAGCATCGAGGTCGCTCGTTTGCGCGATCAACTTCAGCAGTACGCGTTGAGAGTTCAACAAAGCGAAATCGATAAGCACAGTGTTGTCGAACTCGAAGCGGCGCTGCATGAGATGGTTGAGCAGCAAGAAAAAATGAAACGCCTGGCGCAGGCTGAAATCGATCGTGTGCGCAATGAACGTGATGCGGAGTTTCGTAAGTTGGCGCGCGATGCTGAACGTGTTTGGAAAGAAAAGGACCAGGCGTTAAAGCGGCTCGCAAACGACGCTGAGCGTATTAATGAGCAAAGCACTGAGCTTGCGAGAATCGCCGAGGAAGCCGTTAAAGAGAGGCTCGCAAAAGAAATGGAACTTGAACGTCTTCGCGAAGAAGCGATCAAATTTAAGCGCGAGAAAGAATTTGAACTCGAACTTCTGGCTGACGAAGCCGATTTGATCTCGCATGAAAAGAAAATCGCACAAGCAAACCTTGATGAGCGGTTGTCGCAAATTGCGCGACAAGAACAGAGCATCGCCAAACTAGAAGCGGCGCTTCGCGAAGCGACAGAAATCAAGGAAAGAGAAACGGAGTTTGCAAAAGCTGAGGCTGAGCGCGTCGCGTGCGAAATGGGTGTCGAAATTGCGACTCTCAACGAGCGTTTGACGAATATCACCGAGCAAATGGAAGCAGCGAAGATGCCGTGGTGGCGCCGATTGTTTATGCCGACTGCATAAGTTTTTCGGACCGCCAGTAGTCTAACGTGCTGTTATAGTCCGGCGGTTTAATCGTTGTTTAGAGCGCCAGAGGGTTGCAGTTCAGCGCTGCCATTTCCACGTTTAGTATTTGATAAAAAAAAACTGGAGATCGAACCGACCGTGACGCCAAAAACTGAAGCGTTGCAGATTTGATTGTTTGAATGGAAGGATGGTTTCTTCAGTCCTTCAGAGGCATCGAAGACTGTTTGCTCTGCCGAAGAATTGAGCCGATTGGGCGAATTATGCCCTTAGCAAAAAACGGGAATTATGGATCTCGCTGGGTGGCTCTGGTAAAGTGCAATCTGAGTGCGGCGATGGGTTATGCTGTATTCATGAATGGGTCGACCTATGAGCGAAGACGAACAAAATCAGCCGTCTAACAACGACGAAATGTCTAATTCAGTAACTGGACGCCGCCGCCGCAAGCCATTTACGAGAATGATGGACATTTCTGATATGTCGGATCAATTCATGTACGAAACCTTTGAGATGGGTGCAGATCTTTCTGGCGATGAGCAGAGGATCAAGCCGCGGAACCCAGAGGCGCGACCGGAAGATTTGATCGAAGAAACGGTGACCAGCTCTGGACTTTCGAGCTTGTTGGGTGAAGAGAACGTTGAAGAAGAGGAAGACAATCCTCAGGTGACGACCTTTTCGTCTCTGTTGCAGGGCACTGGCGAGTTTCAGAAACCGACTAAGAATGCGAAGAATCCGACGGGATCCGGGCGTGCGCAGGGAAGTCCTGCGCCGGTTTCGCCGCCGCCGGCTGGTTTTGGCGGGCCGCCCGCTTCACAATTTGGAGCACCGCCTGCTCCTTTTGGTGCGGCTGATCCGCAGTCCGGTGGGTTTGGAGCGCCGTCGGCGCCGCCGTTCGGAGTTCCGCAGACGGGCTCGCCTGGCGCGTCCGGAGCATCTGCAGCGCCAGCGATTGGTGCACCGAGTTCACCTTTTGGAAATGCTGCGCCTCCTGGTGGCGCATCAGGAGCGCCGTTTCAATCACCGCAAGCACCATCGGGTGGCAGGCTGGGTTCATTATTAGGAGGCGGAAAGTCTCCGAGTGCCGCTTCAGGGGCGCCTCTTAAACCACCACAAGCGCCAATGGATGGCCGGCCGGGTGGAGGTTTTGGCAGTGTTGCGCCACCGAGTGCTGCACCAGGAGCGCCGTTGCGACCACCGCAAGCTCCGACGAGTGAAGCGCCGGGTGGAGCGTTTGGAAATTTAGCGTCAGCAAGTGGCGCACCAGGAGCGCCGTTGCGACCACCGCAAACGCCGTCGAGTGGAGTTCCGGGTGGGTCGTTTGGAAATGCCGCGCAAGCAAGTGGACCACCAGGAGCGCCGATGCGACCGCCGCAGGCGCAGTCAGTTGGGCCTCAGGGTTCACCTTTTGGAAATCCAGCTTCGCCGAGTGGTACGTCGGGAGCGCCTACTCGACCACCGCAAGCGCCATCAAGTGGACCGCAGAGTTCACCATTGGGAAGTGCATCGCCTCCGAGCGGCGCACCAGGAGCGCCGTTTAAACCGCCACATGCCGGCGGTGCGCCTTCGCAGTCTTCTGCGATTCCATCAAGTTCGGCTTCGGGAGCGCCTCTGGCACCCGGAAAACCGACTCAAATCGGAAAACCTCCGCAACCTGGCACAGTGCCGAAACCTTTATCCAGACCCGGTTCACCTGGACCGAATCAGGTGCCTCCGGCACCAGCGCCGGGTGGATCTGTTCCACGTTTGGGCATGCCACCGGCGTCGCCGACGCAATCGGGAAGTGGGATACCAGGTGTGTCATCACCATCCGGGTTCGCAGCGCCGCCATCTCAGATAGCGGGACCGCCAGCTGGATTCGGGGCGCCGCCACCGCAGACCGCTCCAGCGCAAGCTGATTCAGCGCCCGGTTCTTTCGCGAGCAAATGGGCACCACCAGGACCTGCACAATCATCGGACGCTGCGGCATCGTCGCAGTCGTCGTTCAGTGGTCAGCAGCAGCAGCCGTCCCCTGCGCAACCTGGAGCGCCGTTAAAGTTCGCGTCTCCTGAGCTTGATGACGAGCCTGATTTGGGTGCTATGTCGTCGACTGATCAGGATCTAATTTCCTCATCAATCAATGAATCACCGTTTGCACCACCGAAATCCATCGATCCTTCCTATGCGGCGCAGCAAGGTCCGGCTCAGCATCCAGCCTTTACTCCTCCACCGCTGGCATCTGTTCCATTAATGCAAGTGCCGGACTTGGATTCGACTGACGACCTGGAGGAGATGATTCTAAGGGCGCAACCGCAGGAGTCACCGTTTGGTACCACCAACGATCTGAGCGCCAGGCATAGAGCCATTCGTCGAGCTGATTTTACAAGACCGCGAATTCCGCAGCTACAGCAGGATTCGGGGCGGCACAGCACTCAAGAGAAAGACCTTGTGCGTGAATCTACCGTGGATGAGCCGAAGCCGAAGAGACGCGCGGTGCAGAAGCTGAAGGACTTTTTTAAACAAATTAGCTCCGCTCTCAAGAGTTTGACCAAAGACTAGGTTTTGTTCGCATTGACTAGGTTTTGTTCGCATTGATTTCTTGCGACCAACTTTGATTTGTTCAGTCACTCGGTCATCAGTCACTTCAATTATTTTGTTCGAAGAAGGACGATTCAACATCATAACCACGGCACATCCCGCGTCTACTCTTGGTTTCAGCGAGTCTGAGAAAGGGAAAGATCTGTTTAGTTAGAACTTTTAATAATTAAATCGTCGATTTGATTGAACTTTTTGATCGGCGATTACGTTTAACAAGGTAGAGGGTCTTTTTTTAAACCGTTGAGGTCAGACATAGAATGATCAGAAAAACCTTGTTTCTCGCTCTCGCGCTAGCGGCTGTAAATGTGCCGCTCAGTGTCGAGGCAAAACCAATGTCATCGAATCGATTTATTCAGGGTTCAGTAGCGAAAGAAAACATCAATCGCGTTAACAGCAGCATTCATTGGAACACTTCTCTCAATCAGGCGCTTGACCAGGCGCGGCGGGAGAATAAAATGGTTTTGTGGGTGCAAATGATTGGGCAAATGTCCGGTTCGACTTGAAGTGCCGCGAATAGCTTAAGAGCCGTGTCGCTCTCGCAGGAACCAGCACTATCAGTTTTGTCCAATGAGCTTGTTTGTGGTTACAGAGATATTTCGAAAGAACGTTACGCGGGATTTTCAGGTAAGCACGATGTTGATGGCAATGCGGTTGCCACCACCAATGGTGCCGGTCCTCACAACCTTCAGACGTTTTTGTTAGCATCCGATGGCACTGTTTTGCACTGCCTGCCTGGGTATTGGAGCGCTAAGGATTTAGTTGAAGAAGTTGAATTCGCCGGGCGTTTAGATGATTTGTGGAAATCGCCGAGATACAGTGTTTCTCAGAAGAAGCAGATGTATCGTGAAATGCAGTTAGCACACGTTGGCGAACACTCGATGCCGATGGTGGCGCGAAGCCGCATGCAAGGCTTCGATATGAAACATGAGGCGAAGAATCGTCCGTACACCTCGGACACGATTTTGAATCCGCAATTGGCTGTTCAACTGGCTTCCATGCAGAAGGGGCAGAAACCACCGCCGGGAGTGAAGGACGCGTTTAAAACTACCGATCGGCTGATGCACGAGCGCATGTCTATGCGACCGTTCATTCCATACCAGCAGTTCGACGTCGCAGCTTATGTCGATTACGGTCGGCCGAAGTACGACAAGAACGAAGACTTCCGCGACCCGAACACCGGTAAACTGGCTGACGAAGCCGGTGTGAAGAACCAGGAAATGCTTGGTCAGGTTCCCGAAAAACCTATGCGCCGAAGAAAAAGTGGTGGCATGGGTCGGCGCATCATTCAACGCAGCGCCACTAGTTTTGTTCGTAAAGGCGTTCAGAACGTGCTCTGGGGGCAGAACTAGCTAAGTCGAACCGGGCGGGCCGTGTAGGGTAGTTCCAATCGGACTACCTGATTCGAAACAGACTAGCTACTTCGAATCGGACTAGTTACTCGAACGAGATTGGCTAACCGAACCAGGCTAGCTATCTGAACCAACTAGCTAGGTGGAACACCGCGAATATTTAAACGATGAGCGCGAGATCAACCAACTTGCAGGTCACCTGACCTTCTCCATGTCGTGGCCTTGCGTTTCTTCCTTTGTCTCTTTTTTCTTCTCGTCTTTGTCGGTTCGATGCGCCATCCATGTGCCTTTTACTTCCATGGTGGTGTTTGGCACTTCGATTCTCCATCGACCGGTGATGGTTTTACCGTCACCGCTCATGGTGCCCGTGTATCGGATTGGTGACATGCCGCGCGTGTAGTAAGTTTTAGTGAATGAAACGTTTGGATATGCGAAGGTTCCATCTAGAACTGCTTCTCCGAGCATTGACTCGTCGCGGATATTGCCTTTGAGGCTACCTTCGCTTTCTACAAAGATGGCATCAAAGTTGCTGCCCTCGTCGGGCTGACTTGCGTATGTGTAATGCCCTCGCCAGTTTCCGGTTATGCCGTGCTCTTCGGCCATTGACGCTACTCCTGCGTGGTGACTGCCTTTTTGCCTGATGCGATGTTGAAGTATTTGGCTTCGGGGTGATGGACAACGATCGCTGAGGTGCTTTGTTCCGGAACGAGTTGATATTCTTCGGTCAGTATGATGCCGACTCGTTCAGGTTCCAACAATTCAAAAAGTTGTTGCTGGTCTTCGAGGTTGGGACAGGCTGGGTAGCCGAAGCTGTAGCGTGTGCCGCGATAACCTTGTTGAAACAATTGATTTTTGTTGGCGGCGTCTTCGGCTGCATAACCGAGTTCCGTTCTAACACGCTTGTGAATTACTTCTGCCAAACCTTCGGCGGATTCGACGGATAAACCGTGGAAATACAGATAGTCAGCGTATCGGCCGCTCTTGAACAAGTCTTGCGCGTACTCGCTGGCCTGGGCACCCATGGTCACCACCTGCAGTGCCACTACATCCATGCCCTCTTCTGTTGATCTGAAGAAGTCTGAGATACACAGGTGTTTGCCATGGTTTTGCCTTGGGAAACTGAAACGCAACCACTCGGTTTTTTGATCGTCGCGATAAACAATCAAGTCGTTTCCTGACGACTGGCAGTGGAAATATCCATAAACAGCGCGCGGGATGAGCAACCGTTCCTTGATACAGCGTTCGCGCAGCTCTTTATAGACCGGCAAAAATTTGGCTTTGATCATGTCATCGTATTCGGCTTTTGGCATGTTGCCTTGACGAACACGCCATTGCCCCTTGAACAAAACGTTTTGATTGATGTATTCGAAAACTTCGCCAAGCGCGACGGTGTCTACGATCTTGGAACCGAAAAACGGCGGCGTTGGAACGTCCATCTTGCGCGCCACGTCAGAACGTATTATTTCGCCGCCATTATCTGTGGTATCAACATGCGCAGCCGGTGTACGCGAAACGCGTTGGCAGCTCGCCACTTTGGTCGGTACTTCCTCTTCTGGAGATGCTGTCGGCTGGGCAGCTGCGGCTAGTTCACGAACGTCTGCCTCAGAAGTTATTTCGCGATCATCGTCTGGATCCGCTGGTGCATTTTTCTGTTTGCCATTGCCGGATCCCTCATCGGAGTCGTCATCCGATTCATCATGATCTTTGCCTTTGGCTCCGTGTATCGCAGCCATCAAGCCTTCTTCGGACAAAGTGGCAAGTTCGCTGTTGTTTCTTTTCGCTGCCAAGGCCTCCATAATTTTGAGGTCGTCAAAGGCGTCGGAACCGTAGAATGTCATTCCTTTGTATACTTTGCGGCAATCTTCTTCCACGTATCTGCGGGTTAACGCTGCTCCGCCCAGGATCACTGGAACACTGATCTCCCGCTGATTGAGGACGTCGAGGTTGTCCTTCATGATTACTGTAGATTTTACGAGCAGTCCGCTCATGCCGATGCAATCTGCTTTGTTTTCAATTGCCGATGAAATGATATTTTCAATCGGCTGTTTAATGCCGAGATTGATTACTTTGTATCCGTTATTTGTGAGTATGATATCAACGAGGTTTTTGCCGATGTCGTGTACATCGCCTTTTACGGTGGCAAGAACCATCGTGCCGCGTTGGGTGCCTTCCGATTTTTCCATGCGCGGTTCGAGAAACGCGACCGCCGCTTTCATGGTTTCAGCCGACTGCAAAACGAAGGGCAGTTGCATTTTGCCGGAGCCGAAAAGTTCGCCGACCACTTTCATTCCGTCGAGCAGGAGGTCGTTGATGATTGCCAGTGGAGCGTACTTCTCCAGCGCCTTTTTGAGATCTTTCTCCAGACCCACTCTGTTGCCATCGATGATTCTTACTTTGAGAACTTCTTCGATTTCTTTGGAAACCACTTTCTCTTCGACATCACCCGTAGTGGCGAGCTTTTCTTTGTAATAATCCAAAAGCGCAAATAGCGGATCGTATGATTCCGTTCGTTCGTCAAAAATCAGCTTGCGGTGGTACTCGCGCTCGTCTTCTTCGATTTTGTAGAGCGGCAAAATTTTCTGCGCGTTGACGATGGCGAGGTCCAATCCGTATTCAACTGCGTAGTGCAAAAACACGGAGTTCAAAATTTGTCTGATGTGCGGATCGAAACCGAATGAAATATTGCTGACGCCGAGTACGGTTTTGACGCCTGGCAGCTGTTCTTTGATCATCTTGATCGCTTTGAGTGTTTCCAACCCAAGCTTTCGATCGTCTTCATTGCCTGTCGATAATGTGAACGTGAGCGCGTCGAAAATTAGATCAGTCGCCGGCAAACCGCCTTCGGCTGCGAGATCGTGAATGCGTTTTGCGATCGCCACTTTTTTCTCGGCGTCTTTGGCCATGCCCGCTTCATCGATCGTCAAAGCCACTGCCGCCGCGCCAAAGCGCGTGATCAGCGCGACTTTCTTCATCATATTTTCGACGCCGTCCTCGAGGTTAATCGAGTTGACGATCGCTTTTCCTGAAATAAATTCGAGGGCTGCTGCCAGCACAGGATATTCGGTGGTATCAACCACAATGGGAATCTGCAGTTCAGTATTCAAACGTTTGATAAAAATAGTCATGTCGCGCTTTTCATCGCGACCGACATAGGCTGTGCAAACGTCTAGAACATGCGCGCCTTCGCGTTCTTGATCGCGCGCCATTGCCACCATGCCGTCCCAATCTTCTTTTTCGAGAAGGCGTTTGAACTTGCGACTGCCATTAGTGTTGGTGCGCTCACCGATGATCAGGGGCGGTTGATCGATTGAAAGTGGAACGCTGGTGTAGATGCTAGCAGCGGCCGCGGTGAAAGTGGGATTGCGTTTCTTCGGCGCCCGATCGCCTATCACTTCGACCACTTTCGCTAAGTGCGCAGGTGTGGTTCCGCAACAGCCGCCAACAATATTGACGCCGTCATCGGAGACGAAGTGCAGAAGCGAGGCCGCTAGTTGATCGGGCGTCAGTTTGTAAACCGTTTCGCCGTTGACGTTTTCAGGCAGACCAGCGTTCGGCAAAACCGAAATATACTTTTCCGTGTTGTCGCACAAATAGCGAACCGGATCGAGCATCTCGCTAGGACCGGTCGCACAGTTGATTCCGATGATGTCGATCGGATACGCAGCCAGCGTTGTGAGCGCGCAACTAATATCGGAGCCGACCAGCATGGTGCCGAGCGGTGGCGCTTCGATCGTTACTTGAGTGATGATCGGAACGCGTCGCCCAATAACTTTAAAGTAGTCGAGCATCGCAATAACAGCGGCTTTTGCTTGCAGCAAATCTTGTCCGGTTTCGAATTGCAAAACATCAACGCCACCATCCACGAGACCACGAATTTGTTCGTAGTACGCATCTTTCATGTCGGCGAATGTGATGTGGCCCAGCGATGGTAACTTCGTCGTCGGACCGATCGAGCCCGAAACAAATCGAGGTTTGTCCTTCGAATACGACGAAGCTACTTCGCGCGCCAGTTCTGCCGCTTTTTTATTGAGCTCATAAGTTCGTTCGACAAGGTCAAACTCTGCCAACACGATAGGCGATCCACCAAAAGTGTCAGTTTCGACAACGTCGCATCCGACTTTAAAAAATGACTCGTGAATTTCCTGGATCACATCCGGACGACTTTCGACCAGAATCTCCGGGCAATTTTCATACCCGGCGTAATCGTCGAGAGTCAAATCGTAAGTATGAATCGATGTTCCCATCGCCCCATCAAAAATGAGGACTCTTTCTTTCAGTCGTTCTAAAAACTTACTTTGCGTCATGCTGTGGTCGCGATTGGGATTCGTGCAATTCTGTAGAGACAATATCAGAGCACGTTGGCACAGGGCGGTGCTCGTATATGTAGGATACGGTGATCAGTCAAAGATGTCACGGTTTAGTAAACTAATAAGATCTTTCCAAAAAAAATGCCATCACTTCAGGTTTGCACCGCCAGTGATGGCAACTCTCTCGAACTGTTTTAAATGCAAGAAGCGTTTAGACAGCGTAAGGCAGGCTTAATTAAGCAGCTTCCTCTTTCTTCGAGGGGCGTACAGGCGACCAATTCAAGCTACAGACGCCGCCTTCACAGCCGTTTGCTTCTTGAACCTTTTCGGTCGCTTCTTCCTGCGTTACGTTCAAGCCATTCACTTCCTGCATACTAAAGTGGATCTTGATGAGATTTAGTTCTTTCGATGTCCTTACTCTCATGATGCTTTGTATACCTTTTGATTGACCTGTGTGTCTTACTCAAACTACATAGCACGAAAGAAAAATTAGACGGACTGCTTGACAGGTTTCCGAAGTGAAAATATTGTATGAAGAATTTTAGTGACAATTTTGTGTGGGCTGAAAACCAGTCAGCAGGCTGGTTGAGGAACAAATGCCAGGATGCGTGAAAAGTGAATAAGCACCAAAGAACCGCTACGTGGCGCACGATTAAAACAGGTGCGAAAACATCGGCAGAAGAACAAATTTGTTGTAATAGTTGAACCAAACAGCGGTAGTCGCTTCAAAACAAATCAGTCTTAAATCATCAACCGATATCGGTTGACGATCTTAATTTTTTAAACTGACAAACCCGTGGGCCTTTACGATTTCCTGACCCTTCAAACTCGAGCAAAAATCCACGAATTTTCGGGTCGACGGTTTGCTTCTCGAATCGAAAAACATGTACAGAGGTCGGCTCAAGGAATAATCGTCCTGAGTTGATTCCAGAGTCGGCATCACAGCGTCAGCCTTGTCGGTTAATTTGACCTTGAGCATCTTTACGGTTTTCAAATTATCGGCTGCATTACTTAAAGGAATAAACCCGATAGCCCCCTTGTCGGCGGCGACAGTTTGAAGCAAAGTGTCATTGGACGGAATTACCTTCGCCGTCTTTGCATAATTGATTTGTGTCTGCGGAGACGTCGGGACGCTGTGCAAAACGTGGTCGTTGAAGTATCGCGAAGTGCCGGAGTCTTCTTCCCTGACGCAAACTGTTATCGGACCGCTAAGTTTGCTATTCAAATCGGACCATTTTGTCGTGGCCCCCGTGAACACCTTTCTCAAGTCCACCATCGCGATTTCGTTGAGTTCTAGTGCCGGGTTGACGATAATCGCAATCGAATCCAATGCCACGATGCGACGGACCAGGTGGATCCCCTTCTTATGAACGGCCTCGTTTTCTTCAGTCGTCAGATCTCGCGAGGAAGCTGCGATGTCGGTGCTCTTATCGACTAAAGCTTTGACGCCTGCTCCGGAATCAACGATCGTGACAGAAACCGGAATATCGGTATGCTCTGCCATGAATTGCTTGGACCATTCGTCCAATAGCGGTTTCATCGTGTCGGAACCTTCGATGGAAACCATCGGCGTCAAATTGCGGGGATCAGTGCTTTCTTGCTTAACGCAGCCGCCCAGACTGAGGAACGCCAGCGCTACAAGCATTGGTCCGATAACGGGGTTTCGACGAATCATTTTTTGCGAATTCAAATTCATGGAGCTGAGAAGAACACCCAGAGGGAAAGCGACGCATGCACGACGCTCCAGAGACTCCGATGGCATTTTGGCACAGAGTCAGCAAAAACCGTATTAGAGGGATGACAATGTTTACGTTAGCAGTAACGTTGAGCCCGAATTTGCCGAGAAAACTGGTGCGTCGCCGCAGCTGGGATGGGACGATACGAGCGACGCGAGAGGGCCGGAAGACTGATTGTGCTTGAGTTTTTTACTCAACCGATATCGGTTGAAGATTCGCGGTTAAAACGGCAGAGTCATCGCTTCAGTGCTTATCGGGCTGTTGAAATGTCCCGAAACCTCGACCCTGGCGGATTGCGGTGAGGTTTTTTTACTCAACCGATATCGGTTCAGTTTTGGCTTTAACGAACAAAAGCGTTGCACCGAAATTTCACTGTTGATTTACACACTCGAAAACCGCTGTATTTCGGAATATCACAAGCTTTTGCGTGCTTTTGGCGCCCGAAAAATGCCGGGAACCTTAACCTAGGTTCCGTTTTCACCGAAAAGGCTGCCAGGGCTGATTGGATGGGAAATCCACCATATGCGTGGGGGGTGAGAATTGGTATAAATTTCACAGAAGAGGTGGATATGGATTTCTCGCTCAGAGTCGCCCGCATGGGCTTTGCATTGGCATTATTATTGACGGCGTCACTTTCGACGGTGGACAAGGCTGTCGCTCGTGATGGCGAACGTCGACCAATCCGAGCAACGTTGGGCTGTGTAGAGGTTCGGAACTGGCAAGATAATCTAGTTAAGACTAATCCTAATCTGGCGCACTATCACTGGAATCCGATTTACGCCAACATCCAGGGCGTTCGATTAGTGGGTCCACCGCCACGACCTAAGCAACGCCTGACTTCCAGACCTAAGAAAATGGAAATCGGTGGCAAGCCAGCCAAGAATCAGGTTAAAAACCAACAAACGGCTTATATTTTCAGACCAGCTAAAGAACGTCCAAGTGTGTACAAGAAACCAATGCACATGGCGCCACAACGAAGTACCCACACCGGATTGACCTATCGCCATAGTGCGCCTCAGCACCGAACCGGAACATCGCTGGCGTACACCCACGTTGCGCCACAGCTCATGAGCCGCGATGCTCAGGGTCGTCTCACCAGTCGTGATGCGCAAGGGCGGCTCACCAGTCGTGATGCGTCTGGTCGTCTCATTCCAAACGATTCTGCAGTGACCGCGACTGAATTAGAATTGCGTCGCAAGGCTTTGATGGCTAGGCTTGATCCAGGTCGCTATCAGGCGCTTCTCGCGCAACAGAAGAAACTTGAAATGGCTGAAAAATACGTAGCCGGCACGCTGGCGCACAAAGACTGCCATGGTGTGCTGACACGTCAAGAAGTGGAAGGACAGCTCGTTGCACGCGCGGTTTCCGCAAATTTGGCGGAGCCTGCGAAGGTTTACGGTCCTTACACGAGAAACGAAAACGCCGGCGTTACGCGAAAGACGACCAGAACGTCTGTCGATGCGCAGATCAGAAACTATTAGTTCAGAGTTTGAGTAATCAAAGCTAGTTCGGTCTACCGAAACGCTTACCGAAATGATTTACATAATCGATTTACCGAAATGGATTTATCGAAACTTCGTGAACCGTGTTCGTATCTGTTCAACCAGTTGGTGAATGATGTTGCTTGAGACGAATTTTTGGTACTGCTTAAAATCGGCATGTGGCCCATCTCGGTGAACGCCAGGATAGCGTTCGAAATAGTCGTCCATCTCAGGGATGATACTGCGGGCGGTGTCGGGTGCGGGCTCGCCGAGGAAGCGTTCCAGTGTTCGTGCGCGTTTCCTTCTCAATGACTGTCCGCAAACCCGCACTTGGTCTGCGTCCACTTCTGGCGGCGCAGGGGCGAGACCGAGAAGCGCGTTGACTAGTTGGCGCTGTTGCTCCGCTAGTTCCGTTCTATCAATGTCCGCATTGTTATCTTTGAGCGATGTTCTGTTCGCGTCTCTATGCTGTTTTGAGGTTAAACTATTGGAATTCATTGTTTTCACCTAATGCGTCAAGCATGTCATGCGGTTTTGGTTATTTGAGATGATTTTTGAAATCGAGTCTAATTCGTTGTGTATGGTTGCTTCATCGGGGAAATTGTCGTCACGTTCGAGCATCACCCGTGGTGGCGTGGTCATCGTCAGTAATGTTTCGAGCAGATTGTGCACTCCGGTGGTGACTGGGTGGGCATGCGTGTCGTGATAAACGCCATCGCGAACCACGCCTCCAGCCGTGTGAACATAAGCAATCTTTTCCAGTGGAAGTTGGTTCAAGAGATCGACGGCGTTGAAACCATGATTGACTGAATTGGCATAGAGATTGGCGATATCGAGGAGCATGGAACAACCGGTCTGTTTCAAAATTTCGCTGATGAATTCAGTTTCTTCCATCTCCGAATTTTTCCAGTCGCAAATGGTGGCAATGTTCTCGAGCACCAGGGGAACGCTCAGATGTTCGCGGGCGATCAAAACGTTTTCAACGACGACTTGCAATGCTTTTTTTGTTCGCGGAACTGGGAGCAGGTGTCCGGACTCTTTGTTGTCCGCTCGAACGAACGCGATGTGTTCGCTGACGAAGGGCGCGCCGAGCGCGACTGCGAGGCGATTGAATCGGCGCAAACGTTTTACATCGGGACGTTCTGCGCCGCCCAAGGAGAAGGAAACGGCGTGAGGGATGATTGCTACTCCGCGGTCCTTCAAACGGCAGAGCGCTTCCGGAATTCCGCACTGCGTGTTTTCGAAGAGAACTTCCACGAATTCTAGATCGTGTCTGCGTTCGATAGCCAGTGCGATTTCGGGTCTCCATCCAATTCCTAGTTTTGTCATTTCCATTGTTTTGGTCTCTCAAATTGCTTTCTAAAATCTGTCGTGGTCAAGGTTCTTGTGTGGTGGTGATTGTTGTTGTTGTTGTTGTTGTTGTTGTTGTTGTTGTTGCAACAGTTCTAATTTAGCCAGTCACCAAGTTATGTTTCTGACCAGCAGCTACCATTTTTACTTTGTCACCATATCCGGTGCCGTTATTTATCATCAAAATCTCAGTTATCCACCACAACCACCGCCGCCGCAGCCGCCGCCGCATCCGCTGCCACATCCTCCTCCGCTACTGCATCCGGTGCTACTGCAGCTACCGGTTCCAGTTGAGACGGGAAGCATCGCGGCTTTTGCTACGTTAAACGGGTCAGTGGCGCTAACGATTATGCCGCCGAACAGAGCGTATGCGAGCGTCATGTCGTCGCTGGAGAGCGCCGAAGGACAGGCTCGAAAGTTGGTTTTAAGTGCTGAGTGTTCGCCTTTGAGAAGTTGAACCGCTTCACCCCCCAGGCTTGTCCGCAGTGGTTTACAACAAGCTGCCCAGACCGCTGTGGCAAATGAAATCAGCAGAAGGACAACGAGAAACATCGTTGGATGGTGCTGCGCCAAGCCGTTGATCAGGCGTGGCAAGCCGATTAACACGGGCAGGGCTAACAGTAACATCGCAGGTATCAGTTGCGCCGCTATTGCTCGTTCGTCGGTAGGGACCAGTTTTAATTTTCTGAGTCGTCTTTCGATTGAGTTAACAGCGGCGTGGAACTGTCCATAAGTGGCTTCGACCTTATGGTCTCGTCCAAATTTGATCGAGGCACAAAGATCCTTTTCGACAGGATGCAGGTCTGAACTTTGTTCTGAGTTGAGTGTGAGATCTCGTTTGACTGGGTCCAGGACGACGGCTCCTTTGCGGGAGAGCGTTCCTATTGCCGTCAAGAAAACTTGTTGGCGTCCGCCGGACAGATAGGCGACGTCGTAGTGATCTATCTCGCCGTCCTTAATGGCATCACTCGAAACTTGCAGTATGACTGCGCGCAAGACGAATGCCATCAAACCTGATAGCGCGAGAAATGCCATGTACCAGCATATAAACTCGGGTCCTGAAATTTGAAATAAAAACATACGTAACCTCTTTCACCGCATGCGGTGCTTTCTAATTTGTTGTGCTCTTTGAAAACGAGCGATTAACTAACGGGATACCCTGCCGATTTTGTTTTTTTTTCGATAAACAAAACGTTTATTTCATGAACAAAAACGTTTATTGGGATAGGCAAAAAACCGCCCTGAGGCGGTTTCTATGGCTCTGAGTCTCGGGTCAATACGGTTTGGCTAAGTTCAGTACTATTGCTAAATTCGTTTCGGATAAACCGTTGTGCACGGTCATTCGTAATCCGCTCTATGCGTTCGTTTAGCTTGGATTCGTATACTTCGTTTAACATGTAACTACGCTATCATCGGGTCGATTAAGAAGTGGTTAACCGATCATTACAAATTTAGAAATGTTGGGGTACGACTAGGTTTCAACAGCAGGATTATATTCGCTCTCGTTGAGATTGAACGTCCACGCGACAGCTTCGCGCGCTGTCGCAACCGTCGGTGGGACTTGGAGAAAATAGCGTTTGTAGGTTCCGTCGATTTCTGGCGTCGAATTTGTCACCGCGACAAAAGCATAAGCGTCCTGCCCTTTTTCGATCCTGTATAAGACTCCAGTTTTGTCTTCGTGAAAACAGACCGCGCCGGCGTCTTGGATGTATCGCTCGATGCCGTAGCGTTCCAGCAGCACACGCAGCACTTCGACGTTGCGTTCCTTTTCGATCACTTCAAGGTTGACTTCGCAGACAATTGCTTTGGATGGAACCCGCGTGTTGTGCCAGAAGTAAATTTCGTACTGATCTTGGTAGGCAATTGCTGGACCGTTTGTGCTGTGGAACCGATTGTTTTCATCGCGAAGCATTGCAATAGGTGGTTCGCAGACAAAACAGATATCCAGGAAACAAGCAAACGATCCCGTCGTTTTCGTGAACTCGTTGAGAATCTTGAATACGCGTTCGAGATCAGCGTCGAATTCCATATTCAGGTGCTCGCGACAAAACATTGCAAATGCGAGGTGCATGCGCAGGTAATGACTCCATTCCACCCCTCGCGGAGCGACCATGGGCTCCAGATCCGGGCGAGGACGCCGCGGCACTCCCCAATCATGGTGTATTCCCAACTCCTCCAGGGTGTCATAGTCGAGCAGCCCACCATGGCGGACCATCTCGTCGCTTGCCCATGGCGAGCGGTTGCCCGTGTAGTGCTCGAGCGCGTACCAGCTAATATTCGATTCGATTTTCTCGAGAATGCCTTGCTCGACTCTCACTTTCGAATTGGGCCGCGGCACGAACTCCTTGAGCCGCTTAGCCAAAATTTTCCCGTACCAAGGGTTTCGCGAAAATGCTTCCGATTCGTTGCGAATCACGTTGTCCTCAGCGGCTATCATCTGTGATAAGAACAGCAGTTCGCGAACTGGAATGGCTTCTTGAATCGCGTTGTGGACAGAGTTGAAGTTTTGATCGCCAAGCTGTTTTTTCGCCCAAGTTCGAAATTCTTCTGCAAAATGAATTTGCGAATCGAAAACACGAATCGGCTTTTGTTTATATCCGCTGAAAAATCCAGGCGCAAAATGCATTTGCCACGGATTGGTCAACCAAACGAATTCCGGAGGTCCTGCGCCGATTAACGTGTAGAACGCAGTAATCGCTTCTTCGACTCGATGTTTGGGATAGTTCTTGATGGCGCACTCGTCGGCAAGCAGTTTGGCCATGAATGGCTGAACTTGCTGTAGCACTAAACGGCGATCGAAAGCCTGCATCGGGGAACCACTAGTCGGTGGAGGAATTGGGATACCGGTGGGCTTTCTCCATTCTACACAAAATTGGATGCGACCTCGGATGGGGGGTTTGCCAACGTCATCCTATGATCATCAACCGATATCGGTTGATGATTGAGAATTCCTGATTCGTTTGTGGCATAAGCCTTTTCGAGAAACAGTGAATCTTCGGCTCATCTTGTCGAAGGTTGCTGTTTCGCTCAAGTTGTCCACACTTGACGAAGTGTTGAAGGCCCGAATGAATTGGCATTGAAACTTTCTACACTCAATGTACACACGACATTGTTTTTGTCGTGCTCAGAATTGAGGAAAGTATTCATGACCTTTTACCAAACGGATTTTTCAAAAGCGTATGATTCGAGTTTTGAAAAAAGCGACAGGCTGGTCACCACGGTTAGTATGTTGGGTGCCACGCTTGTCGGTGTGGGAGCGCTTCTTGCCGTCGGAGCGAATTGGGATTTCGTTCCACAGTTTATAAAGATTGCAGCTGTGGTGCTCGCGACGCTGGCGTCGTATGTGGGCGGATGGTACATGAAATCACCGTCCGGCGGCAAACCCCGGATTGGCGAGGCGCTGATTTTTCTGGGAGCAATCTTGTATGGCGCCGGGATCTGGCTTGTCACGCAAGTCTATGGATATGACACAACATATGCCTGGGGAATTCTGGTTTGGGCGCTTGGAATAATTCCGGTAGCGGTAGTGGCGCGATCCGGATTCGTTGCGGTTTTAGCTTGTAGTTTGCTGAACTATTGGCTGTTACTTGAACCATACAGTCTTCTAAACTGCGGTATCTGGGCGGTGCTTTCATTTGGGCTCGCGTACTATGTCCGCAGCCCATGGGCTTTGGCGAAGGGGCTTATCGGTGCGATCGCATGGTCCCTTGAAAGTGCGCATGTGGGCGCTGGCGGTCTTGTGTTTCTTTCGCTGTCGATGTGTGTCGCGTATCTTTATCACGCAAACGCGAAAGACCTGGAAGCGATGGCCAAACCATATCTTTACGTTGGATCGTTTTTCACCTTGTTCGCTCTGCTTGTATTGACCGATGATCGAGGACGCATCCTGTTGTCGGACTACTCCGATCAGAACGCCCTCTACTCTATCGTGGCATTGCTGGTAGTATCACTGTTTTGTGCCATCAGGTACTGGAGTAAAGTCTATCCCGAGGTTATCGCATGCGCGTTGATTGCGCTTAGCACGTTTGGGCTTGGTTTTGTTGAGGATACGGTGCTCCGAAGTGCGCTCTCCCACGGGCTTTTGATGGTGACCATATTCGGATTCGTCGGTGCTTCAGCTCTCCGATTACGTGACAATGTCATCACTGTGATGTCTTCGTTATTTTTTACTGTCGCCGTGGCGGTCCTTTATGTCGATGACAAATTCAGTATGTCGGATCGTTCGCTGTTCCTCCTGGCAGGCGGGTTTTTGATGCTCTGTTTCGCTAGTGGTGTCGAGAAATTTATTCGTTTCGGCGCGCGATGGAATGACGGCAGAGCAGAAAACGGTAGCTTCGCAACCAGGAGTCTTTAATTATGTTGGATTTTATTTCAGGTGAAGAGCCACCCGTGGAAGCTGCTGAAAGTTTTTCGAAAAACGTTGGAGTACCGCACACTGGCTGGTTTTTAGCTGCAATCGTTTTGCAGCTGGGCGTGTTGTTTTTCATAGGCGCCTCGAGGCTGTATGCCATGCCTGAGGCGGCGTCGGTTAAAGTGCAGGCGCTAGCTCGTCAAGTCTCACATGATAAATTTCGCGGAAACTTTGTGCAAGACGTTATCTTCAATGCTGATGCTGACAGGGTTTTGGCAAAGGAGCATCGTGGTGATGTCGTTTTGATTTTTGACACGAGCAAACAAGCATCGGCAATCGAATTATCAATAACCGACTGGAAAATGGTGCGAATTGAATCCGCCGACAAGTACGACGCAGAACGTTTATCGCGTTCGTCACCGGCATCTGAAGTGGCGCTGAAAGCGACGGTTTCGCCTTCAGCGTTCCACGCGGGCAAGCGCATGATCTTTGTCAAAACCGCACCGTTCTATCTAGCGGAGGACGTTGCCGACTCGATGCAACTCAGATTCTCAAGCCAAACTCCGACCCAATTTGAACTCGCTGTGGACAAAAGTGGAAACGCTTCGATAGTGGAAATTGACACGACTCAGTGGTTGAGCGCCAATCAAAACAGTCGACCTTTTGGATCTGTCCGGTGAGGATTTTGGGAGTAACTCGACCGAGTCGAGATGCGTGCACCGTAGGTGGTGTAGCTGTTCGAACGCGTGTCTAGCACCGTAGGCGGTGCCGCTATATCAAGACAAGCGTGCCAGAGAAACTACTTCGTGGAACCTGATTTCGCCATCTTTGCGATTACTTGTGCTCGAGCTTTGATGATCGCGTCCTTGTCGTCGCCCGTTAGTTTCAAAGCCTTATCGTAATCTTTAATTGCACGATTGTAGTCGCCAAGTTTGGCGTAGCAATCGGCACGTTCATGGAAACCTTCATCGTCCGTTGGTGCCGCTTCTGTCATTTTCGTAAAGTCATCGATTGCTTTCTGGTACTGTTTTGCGCGTTTGTATACGAACGCGCGCAAGCCATAGACACCCACATCTTTGGGATTTTTGGCTATCACCAAGCTTAGATCTGCAGCTGCTTTCTCCACATCGCCAGTCTGTTCATACGCGTGTGATCGAAGGGTGTAAGCCTCCCAATAGCGCGGATTGATAGTAATTGCCCTGGTGTACATCTTCAGGGCATCATTTGTTCGACGCAGGTTGAAGTAAGTATTTCCCAGACTGATAGCGGTTTTGTACTCTTTCGGATCGAGTTCCAAAACTTTGTTGTAGTCCTTAATTGCTAAATCGAATTTTTTCTGACTTTCGTAGCAGCTTGCGCGCAGGAAGTAAATATCGGCAATGTTCACGCAGTCGTTGTCGCTGTGACTGAACTTATCTCGCAACCTGCCAGTGTGCGTCCCGTACCGAAACAACACCAGCCGCGGTTTTAACGCTAAAATTTTGTTGTAATCCGCGATCGCTTTATCGTGTTGCTTCGTTTCGCGGTAGCAATCGGCGCGCAAATAGAGAAGCGCAGGACATGCGGGTTTTTGTGCTAATGCTTGTGACAGGCAAGTAATCGAGCCTGCAAAGTCTGCAATATTATTCAGGCAGATGCCCTTGAACGCAAGGGCCTTGAGATGGTTTGGATCTTTGGCCAAAACCTTATTGATGTGAGTGATCGCTTGCGCCATGGACGCGTTATCTCGCGCGAGAACCGCTTGCTCAGTCATTTGATCCAGAACGATTAAGGGTCGCTCTTTGCGAGCAAGGTCGCGCCGCCCGATCATGTCAAACGCGCGGGCGCGATTTTCGTGATCGCTTCGCGGCCACATATTGATGAAATCCGGTTGCGTCAACTTCAGGAGCGCATCAGTGTCTTGCAAGCCCTTGACGAAATTGCGTTCCATGAAATAACAATAGGAACGCGTTCGTAAAGCGTTGAAATTTTTTGGATTAATCGCAAGCGCTCTGGTGCAATCCTCGATTGCTTTTTTATGTTGGTCCATATTCATATACATGCGTCCACGTTCGGACAAATACAGCTCGTCCTTCGGTGAGGCAGCAAGAATTTTGTCGATCAAAGGCAATGCTTTCGAAAATCTTTCCTGGTCTGCAACGATCAGATAGCGCTCGAACTCAGTTTTCGTCTCGCTGGCATTCGCTGCCATTTGGCAGAGGCAGAACGTTAGGATGGAGATGAGCAGGTATGATTTCATTGGATACGAAAGTCGGAAAGGCAATTTCATTTTATGCTAGTTCAAAACGAGACGACGCAAGATTGAATCGAGTATTTTGGGTTGGCTTGTTAGGTTCCATTTTTGCAATCGGGGCTAAAGCCAAGCTGGCCCGATGATTGCGAGGCCTCCGACAATCAACCGATATCGGTTGAGTTTTTGGCATCGCCTGATGACAATCTCTGGTTGGTTTTAACCCAACCGATATCGGTTCAGTATGTGGCCGGCGAAACTAACAAAAAAAGTTCAACCGTTATCGGTTGAACTTTAATTTGAACTGTTAGGTTCGCGATTACTTCGCTTCGGTCAAAACCGGAACTTTGGCAAGGGCCTGTTCCACGTCCTTGAGCAGGTCGTCTTGATCTTCGATGCCGACGGAGAGTCGGACCAGTCCATCGACTATCCCTCTTGCCTCTCTGACGTCTTTCGGAATTGATCCGTGAGTCATTGAAACTGGGTGGCAGATGAGCGATTCCACACCGCCGAGGCTTTCGGCCAGGGCGAATAGTTTGGTTGACGAAGCAAATTTGTTGGCGTTTTCCAAGCCGCCTTTGATGACGATTGAAACCATTGCGCCGAAGCCGCTCATTTGTTTTTTCGCGAGATCGTGCTGAGGGTGTTGGGTCAAACCTGGATAAATTATGCGTTCGATCTGTGGTTTATTCTCGAGGAATTTTGCCACTGCCATCGCGTTTTTCTGGTGAGCATCCATGCGGATGGCGAGCGTTTTTACGCCGCGCAGAACGAGGTAGCAATCCATTGGACCCGGTACGGAGCCGACGGCGTTTTGATGGAACTTGAGACGTTCATACGCTTCTTCGTCGCTGGTCAGAATCGCACCGCCGACAGCATCACTGTGTCCGCCGATGTATTTTGTCACGCTGTGAAGAACGATGTCGGCGCCCATTGCCAGCGGGTTTTGCAGGTAAGGGCTGGCGAAGGTGTTGTCGACCACAGTCGTGATTTTCTTGCTGCGGGCAAGATCGGTGATTGCTTTGATGTCGATGATTTGCAGAAGGGGGTTGGTTGGAGTTTCCAACCAGATCATCTTAGTGGCAGGGGTAATCGCTTGTTCGATGTTCTTCACGTCGCGTGAATCGACCCACGAAAAGGTGATGCCGTAGCGGGTGAAAACTTTGTCGAAGATGCGGAACGTTCCGCCATAAACATCATCGCCGACAATCACGTGGTCGCCTTGCGAAAGCAGGTTCATGACGTTGTTGGTGGCACCCAAACCGGAGCCGAAACAGAGTCCGTATTTCGCTCCTTCGAGCGAAGCTAGACAGGCTTCCAGCGCCGTTCTTGTCGGGTTGCCCGTGCGAGCGTATTCGTAACCCTTATGTTTGCCGATTTCTTCCTGGACGTAAGTTGAGGTTTGGTAGATCGGAACGTTAATCGCCCCGGTTGTTGGATCCGGCTCCTGACCAGCGTGAATCGCTCTGGTTGCGAATTTCATTTACTTTACTCCTGCTTTTGATTTTTTCTTTTCATCGATCACCATGGTGGCACGCAGGTGCGACATGATATCGAAGCGGGTGAGGACGCCACAGGCTTTTCCGTTTTCGGTGACCACGACCATGGCGTTGCCCAGTCGGAAGGTTCTGTACAGGCTGTCAATTTCGACATGCAGATCGAGTTGTGGAAACGGTTTGCCCATCACGTCGGAGACCCGAGTTTGAGCCGGATCTTTGCGTTCGTAAACCACTTGCATGGCGACGACATCGTTTATATGCCCGACGTTTTCTCCAGGTTGGGTGACGACCGGCAATTGATCGATGTGATTTTCTTCCATCAGTTCGATTGCTCGTTTGATCGAATCTTCCGGTTTCACGGTCAATAGCGGCGGGAATTTGCCGCGATCGGCTTTGGCAAGCATCAAGTCATTGACGTAATAGCTGTGTTCAGGAGCAGGCATGAAGCCACTCTCGCGCATCCATTCATCGGAATAGATTTTGCTGAGATAGCCGCGTCCGCCATCAGGAATCAAAACAACGATTACATCATCTTTGGTCATTGATTCGGCAATTTTCAATGCTGCTGTCATCGCTGTACCGGATGAACCACCGACCAGGAGCCCTTCTTCGCGAGCCATCCGGCGGGCGGTGATGAATGAATCTTTGTCGCTGACTCGAACAATCTCGTCGACGATTTTAAGATCTGCGTTGCTTGGAATAAAGTCTTCGCCGATGCCTTCGACTTTATAGCTCTTCGGCATGTCGCCCGAGTAGATGGAACCTTCAGGATCGGCGCCGATGATTTTGATCTTCGGATTCTTTTCTTTGAGAAAACGAGCGGTACCAGATATAGTGCCACCGGTTCCGATGCCGGCGACGAACGCCGTGATTTTGCCGTCGGTTTGATCCCAAATCTCAGGACCAGTGGTCAGCGTGTGAGCATAAGGATTGTTCGGATTAGAAAACTGATTAGGTTGAAACGCGCCTGGAATCTCCAGCGTCAGTTTATTGGCTACCGAATAATAGCTTTCATGCGAGCTTGCAGAAACCGAGGTCGGCACGATTACGACTTCAGCGCCGTAAGCCTTAAGAAGATTTATCTTCTCGATTGCCACCTTGTCAGGACATACAAGGATGCAGCGATAACCTTTGACTGCCGCTATTTGAGCCAGGCCTGTGCCGGTGTTACCGGAGGTAGGCTCGATGATCGTTCCGCCGGGTTTGAGAAGACCAGCCTTTTCAGCCTCTTCAATCATCCGTTTTGCGGGGCGGTCCTTAACCGATCCACCTGGATTGAATGGCTCCATCTTTGCAAGGATCAAAGGTTTCACACCACTCGACAGTTTATTTATTTTGATGAGTGGGGTTGAGCCAATCGTTTCAAGAATATTCTCGTAATACTTCACCAGGGGCGAACCTCCCGTACAATATATTCAAAAGCGACTACGTATTATAAGGCGCAAGTCCTTTCAAAAGGATCAATCACCCAGATCTCTTTCAATTGCATCCCAAAAAACACATACGGCGCAAGGCGCATGACGACTGAAAACAACAACGACAAAATTAAATACCATCCCGATGATCTGAGCTCTTGGGAACCCGAGTCGAAATTGGGAACGCCCGGTCAGTATCCGTTTACGCGCGGCATATATGGCAGCATGTACCGCTCGCGCGTGTGGACGATGAGGCAATATGCCGGTTTTGGCAACGCCGGCGAAACCAACAAACGTTTTAGATATCTCTTAGGAAACGGCCAAACCGGACTGTCGACCGCTTTCGACCTGCCCACGCAGATGGGCATCGACAGCGACGATCCGATGGCGCTTGGTGAAGTCGGGCGAACCGGCGTGGCGATCGATACGCTCGCCGACATGGAGCGGCTCTTCGACCAGATCGACCTTTCCAAAGTTTCGACTTCAATGACGATTAATGCCACCAGTTCGATCCTGCTTGCCATGTACCGAGCGGTCGGCAAGAAACAAGGCGTCGATCCGAAAGATCTGAACGGCACGATTCAAAATGACATCTTAAAAGAGTACGAAGCGCGAAACACCTATATCTTTCCGCCGGCTGGCTCGATGCGCTTGATTTGCGATATTTTCGAGTTTTGCGCCAAGGAGATGCCGAAGTGGAATACGATTTCGATCTCCGGCTATCACATCCGCGAAGCGGGTGCGACGGCGACTCAGGAGCTGGCGTTCACATTTGCCAACGCGATTGAGTATGTCGAGGCTGCCATTTCACGCGGCTTATCGGTGGATGAATTCGCGCCGCAATTGAGTTTCTTCTTCGTCGCCCAGATGGATTTCTTTGAAGAAATAGCCAAGTTTCGCGCCGCGCGCCGAATATGGGCGAGCATTATGAAAGAGCGTTTCAACGCGCAAGACCCCAAGTCGCTGATGCTGCGCTTCCACACGCAAACTGCCGGCAGCAGCCTTACGCAACAGCAGCCCGAAAACAATATTATTAGAACGGCAGTCGAGGCTCTGGCTGCGGTTCTTGGTGGAACGCAATCGTTGCACACCAATTCCAAAGACGAAGCGCTTTCGCTGCCAAGCGAGGCGTCGGCGCTGACTGCACTAAGAACGCAGCAGATTATCGCCTATGAAACCGGCGTCACTAACGTCGTCGATCCTTTGGGCGGCTCGTATTACGTAGAGAGTCTGACCGACAAGATCGAGCAGGACGTGCGCGATTACTTGAAACGCATCGAAGATATGGGCGGAGCTATCCAGGCTGTGGAAGCCGGTTTCATTCAAAAAGAAATTCAGAATTCGGCCTACGAATGGCACATCGATGTGGAATCTAAACGCCAGATCGTCGTTGGCGTCAACGACTTCATCGACAAAGAAGAGCCACAGATGAACCTCCTGCGCGTCGATCCGAAGCTAGAAGAAGAGCAGGTTCGTGATTTGCAAGCCATAAAGGCCAAACGCGATAACAAACGGGTGGAGGAGTCACTGGCGCAATTGCTGAAAGCGGCGCAGGGAACGGATAATCTCATGCCGTTTATTCTTGAGTCGGTGGAAGCTTACGCCACCGTGGGCGAGATCAGTAACACGTTGAAGAAAGCGTTTGGCAAATTTAGACCGGTAGTGACTGTATGACAATCTTGAATCGACGCGTTGGGAATCATCAACCGATGACGGTTGGTGATCTGAAGTTGAAAACTCAACCGATATCGGGCGCAGAACCCCAACTGGTGAAGATCAAATGACAGCTCCGAAAGTTTCGATCGTGATTGTCAATTGGAAAACACCCGAGCTCCTAGCCATTCTGCTGGAGTCGATTACTCGTGAAGATTCGGGGCATGAGTCGTTCGAGTTTTTGATCGTAGACAACAATTCCGGCGATGGCAGCGTGGAGATGTTGAAAACCCGCTTCCCATACGTCCAACTCACCGAGAATACGGACAACGTCGGTTTTTCGCGCGCTTGCAATCAGGTGATTCCAGCGGCTCAAGGGCAATACGTATTGCTGCTCAATCCCGACTGTGAAGTAACCAAAGACGCGATCTCGAGAATGGCGGACTATTTGGACCAAAACCCCGATTGCGGAGCCGTCGGTCCGAAGGTTCTTAATACTGACGGAACCTTGCAGTTAGCGTGTCGCCGATCGTTTCCGAGCGTTAAAGCAAGTTTCTTTCGACTGACTTATCTTTCTAAGCTTTTTCCCAAAAGCGCGTACTTTTCCGAATACAACCTGACGCATGCGGACCCTGATGAGGAGCTTGAAGTTGACGCTCTTTCCGGCTCCTGCATGATGGTGCGCCAGGATGTGATCGACCGAATTGGTTTGCTCGATGAAGACATCTTTATGTTCGGCGAGGACATTGATTGGTGCTGGAGAATCAAGGAACTCGGTTACAGAGTGGTTTATATTCCGCAGAGCGTGGTTTATCACGTTCATGGTGCTTCGAGCCGGTTTCGGCCGGTGGGGGCAACTGTAAATCTACATAGGGGCATGCACGTGTTTTACAAGAAACACTTGGCAAAGAAATACTGGGCACCATTTAATATACTGGTGTATGCTGCAATCTGGAGCCGGGCTATCCTGTTCATCATGGTGAACCTGATTCGCGGGCTCTTCGTGCGTCGGCGCGGGCTTTCAGCCTCGGAAAGCGGCCTTCAGAAGGCACCACTAAATTCCACTCGGTGAAATTAGTGCCCGGTAAGCGATGGCAAGGTAACCTCACAAGAAAAGCGACGGGTAATGGCATCCAACGGTAAAAACAGAGTACTTGTGACCGGTGCAACCGGCATGATCGGCAGGCAAGTCGCCGCCGCTTTGCAAGCTCAAAATTTCGGAGCATTAAGAGCGCTGGTTCGCGATCGAGTCGAAGCACGAGAAAAGTGCGGTAATGTTTTTGATTTCGCGACCACGGAATTCCACCAATCTGACTTCGGTCGCATGCTCGAGCAGGATCATCGCGAACTTACGCGCGGCTGTAATATCGTTATCCACGCTGGCGGCCTGGCTCACAAACCTGACGCTCCATACCAGGAGTATGAGGTTGCCAACGTCAGAGCCACGCAAGCACTGGCAGAAGCGTGTGCCGTCAATCAAGTTGAAACATTCGTATTTTTTAGTTCATCGGCTGTTTATGGGCCTGGGCCTTTTAGTAACGTTCCGGAAACTGCTCCGCTTAAGGCAAAAACACCTTACGCCGTGTCCAAAGCCGCTTCGGAATCTTTTCTCAAAGCACTGCAAGGAATTCCAAGAGTCATTATCTTGCGTCCCTCACTCGTTTTCGGCGAGGGCGATCGAGGCAACCTGATCAAGATGATTCAGGAGATCAAGTCAAACCGGTATAAACACATCGGTAATGCGGCAACCGGCAAGAGTTTGATTTATACAAAAGACCTGGCGCGAGCTGTTTTGCTTTGCCTTTCCAGAGTCCCTGAAGGTCATCACGTTTTCAACGTCGCCAATCCTCAGTCCGTATCTGTTCACGACCTGGCTGAAGAAATTTCCAAGGCGCTCGAAAACGACAAAAAGATTCCAACAGTTTCTGAAGGTTTGTTGAAATTTGGAATCAAAATGGCCGAGACGTTTATGCCGGGCAAATCTCCAGTGACAAGCGAACAGATTGAGAAACTGACTACTGAGACTACCTGTTCAATCGCCAAACTCGTTCAAACGACCGGATTCAAGCCACGGATGAGCCTCTCGTCCGCGTTGAAAGCGGAAATCAATTGGGCTGAAGAACACAAGCTTCTTTAAACGATCGCGTTTGCTACAAATAGATTGATGTTCCGTTTTTGTGGCGGGTCGTCAACTCCCGTTTTGGAGCTGGTCTTTTGCGATCAGCGGTAACGCTGTGTGTGTGGGCGTTATGCTGGTTCTCGATCTTCAACCGATATCGGTTGATGTTTTGCCATCCATGCGATCGTTCCAAGAATCGCCGGCTGCTCCAATGCGTTCTCAGGACTGCCTCGTATGTTGTTCGATGCTGGAGATCGTGTGCACGTCAGCATCTAATACTCAACCGATATCGGTTGAGCATTTGGCAATACAACGCATCCACTTAGCATTCGCACCGTATATGGTGCCAGTTGCGTTGACGCCACGGGCAAAATGTTGAGGGGCTCTTTTAAATGCGTAGGTGAATCGTTTTTTCGTCGAGTTTTTTCAAGTTCATTTTTAAGAACCTGTTGCCGGGCCGCCAGACCTACATTAAACGGGCCTTTCGAATTCGCTCGAGTGTTAAAAGTTGTGCGAAAAGCCCCTGAGGGTGCCCCGAAAAGAGTGTCGTCAAGGGAAAGGCGTGCGAAAATAAATTTCCTGTCCTAAAATAACGTATTAGAAAGTAGAACTACACGTTAGGACAAATTTGTCACAGGGTGGCGGTCATAAAGTCGGACGCATCTTCTGGTGAATACGGCTCGATCGGCTAATCAATAGGTGGAAAGTATGAGAAAACGGCATGGAGCCAAGCAAGGAATTGCAGGAGTTCTGAGCATGTCGCTTTTGTTGTTAAGCGGATTGAATGCTCAGTTGGCTGTCGCAGCTGACACGATTCCTTCGCCTGAAGCTAAGGTGATGAAGGCAATCGATGACGCCGGGCTGCATCGTCCGATCAAGGACAAGTGGGCGGTAGTAATTGGGGTAGATACGTTCAAGGACTCCAAGATCCCTAAGTTGCGCTTCCCTGCTAAAGACGCCGAGGACTTTGCCAAGTTCCTCGTCGAGAAAGCTAATTTCGCCCCTGACCATGTTCTGCTTCTTTTGAATTCGAATGCAACTCGAAACAATATCGTCTCGGCAATTGCCGGCAACTGGCTGCCAATGCGCGTGTTGCCAGATGACCTTGTTGTAATTTATGCCTCAACCCACGGTAGTCCAAGCGAACTCGACAAGGGCGGCGAGAACTTCCTCGTTGCTTACGACACCGAACAAGAAGACTTGTTCGCGTCCGGAGTTCTGCTGCAAGATCTGGCCCCAACAATTTTTAGAAGAACAAATTGCGATCGTGTAGTTCTCCTCTTAGACGCTTGCAACAGCGGTGCTGCCGAAGTTGGTGGCAAAGGGCTCTATCGCACGACCAACTTTGACGTTAATTCAATCGCCGGCAAGGGACAAATTGTCATCAGTTCCAGTGGTGCAGCACAAAGAAGTTGGGAATCGAAACGCTACCAAAATGGCGTCTTCACAAGAAACCTGATTGAGGTGCTCACCAAGGAGCAACAGGATAAGTCGGACATTCAATCGGCTTTCGATGACCTGAAAGACAAAGTGCAATCAGAGGTCAAATTTGACCGCCAAGCCTTCCAAACTCCTGTGATGCACAGCAAATGGGAAGGCGAACCGCTACGCATCTCAGCAAAACCGGTTTCACCAAGAACGATTCCTGACGACAATAGCTTGACCTACAAGCGCGTGATTGCTCTGAAGCTCAGAGGCGAAGTGCCGGCCGCGACTGAAACTAAGCCGCCAATTGCTAATGTTCCGCAACCCGAGGTCAAACAAACCATAGTGGCACCGGTGGTGCAACAGACCGTGCCGGTTACGCAACCGCAAGTTATTCAACAGCAGGTCACCACGCCGGTTTACGTCGCCCCTGCGTCAACGGCAAAACCTCTACCGGCTGGCAAAGAAGCGGATATGTGGTTGAAGTTTCAAAACAAGAGATTCTAGGGTTCGCACTTTCAAAAAATTAGGCTGGCCGTTTGAAGACTCGGTGGTACTCAGCCGTGCAGCGACAAAAAATCAGGTCCTACTCTAGTACAAGCTAGGGGTTTTTCCTGTATCTGCAGGGTCCCTGTTTCCAGACAATAGGTGCACACATACAATCGCTTCGCGTCTTCTTGCAAGGCTGGAGCGGCCTTGTCCCGAGTTTAGTTGAAAAGTTTGGTGATCCCCTCCAGGACTAGCCTGGTATGGTTTCGGTTGCAACACCAGAACCCAATTCAAGAGGATCAACCAATGAACAAATCATCGAACGTAAAG
>Ga0163151_10000759_pt1 | contig 56061 bp, 45 predicted proteins | sample OliLakLV19MP5IB2_FD_145596 | JGI IMG/M metagenome (GOLD analysis project Ga0163151, IMG submission 145596) | Freshwater microbial mat bacterial communities from Lake Vanda, McMurdo Dry Valleys, Antarctica - Oligotrophic Lake LV.19.MP5.IB-2 | ecosystem: Environmental > Aquatic > Freshwater >... | reverse complement strand
GTGCCCTTGGCGCCCACGCGCAAGCGATTCTTCGACACCATCAAGATGATTGCCTACCGGGCCGAGACCGCAATGGCCGGTTTACTGCGGGAGATCATGGCGCGCCCTGACGACACACGCGCGTTGCGGCGGGAGATCTTCGCCACCGAAGCGAATCTGATTCCCGACGAGACCGCGGGGACCTTGACGGTCGCGCTCCACCATCTAGCTAACCGCGCTTCCGATGAGGCCGCGCGATTTCTCGCCCAGCAACTCAATGCCACCGAAACGGTTTATCCGGGCACCAGTCTGCGGCTCGTCTTCAAATTGGTCTCAGACTGAAATCCCGGAGATCAGGAGTCCTGAGTATAGTCGGCGCGTCGAATGCAAGCAACGGCCTGGCGCTGACATTAAGAATTGCCACCATTGACAGCGGCGTAGTGCTTTTATACTATCGGCCCAACCTGGATCGCTCCGGGAGGTCAGTTTCTTGAGGTGCAAAATCATGTCCGCAAAGGTTTCCGCGTTCGCGCTGCTCACTTTTTTGGCCGCCGCCTCGTCCGGTTGGAGCCAAGCCGTCTCCGGCACCATTGTCGGCACCGTGTCGGATGCTTCCGGCGCCGCTGTGCCCAACGCCAAGGTCGTCATCACCGATATGGGCCGTGACATCACCCAGAACACCACGACCAATGAATCCGGCAACTTCACGCAGCGATTCCTAATCGTCGGCAGGTATCGCGTCCGCGTCGAAGCGGGCGGATTCAAGGCTTTCGTGCAGGAAAATATTCCCGTCTCCGTCGATACCGAACTCCGCGTTGACGCCAAACTCCAGATTGGCGAAATGAACCAGACGGTTGAAGTCACTTCCGAAGCCGGCATTCTGAAAACGGAGCGCAGCGACGTCGCCGCCACCTATACCGAACGCACCGTTACCGAACTACCCGTCCTCAGTCGCCGCTTCACGAATTTTCAATTGATGACCCCCGGCGTCGTCGCCTGGCCCGTTTCGCTCACCGCCGCCTCCGCCGAAAACCCGCAAGGATCGTATCGCATGTTGGTAAACGGCCAGAGCTTCGCCGGTACTTCGCACCTGCTCGATGGCACTGACAATCACGATGCCGTTCTCGGCTGGATCGTCATCAACCCGACCCTCGAATCCGTCACCGAAGCCAAAATCACGACGGCGAATTACGACGCCGAATTCGGCGTCGCCAGCGCCGGTGTCGTCAGCGCGCAAACCAAGGCCGGCACCAATCAACTCCATGGTTCCGTCTTCGAATTTCTCCGCAACGATCACATGATCGCCCGCAACCCTTTCACTCAGTCGAAGCCGATTCCGAACTCGAACGGCCGGTTGATCCCGCTAACCCAGTGGAACCAATTTGGCGCATCCATCGGCGGCGCGGCTATCAAAAATAAGCTCTTCTACTTTGGCGATTATCAGGGCACTCGCCGCAACACCGGTGGCGGCGCGCTCCTCCGCGTTCCCAGCGACCTCGAACGCACGGGCGATCTTAGCGCCACCGGTATCAACATTTTTGACCCGCTCACCGGCGCCCCCGCCGCCCGCACCCAGTTCCCGGGAAACCGGATCCCCGCCAGCCGTCTCTCCGCTCAAACGCAGAACCTCCTCAAGCTGATTCCCGCCGCAAATACCAGCGCCGCGCTCGATCAGCCCAATTTCGCGTCTTCCGGCGGCGTCCGCTTCAATGATGACGCTTTCAACGTCCGCGTCGACCACTACACCACCGACAAGATCCACGTCTTCGGCCGTTACTCCATGCAGGACTTCGGCATGGTCGCTCCCGGCTCGTTCGGTCTCGTCGCCGGCGGCCCCGGCCTCGACTCCTCGGGCTCCACCAATGCCTATGCGGGCGCCTCGGACTCCCGCACCACTCCATCGCCAGCGGCTTCGACTACAACATTAAGCCCACCCTCCTCACCGATTTCCGCTTCGGCTACATGCGCTATCACGTCTTCGGCCAGCCCAACGGCATCGGCACTTCACCCGCCAAGGACGCCGGCATTCCCGGCCTCAATGTGGACGCTAATTTCAACTCCGGCATGCCCGCTTTCTTCATCAACGGCTACAGCAACAACCTATTCAGATTCGGCTATGCCCTCGGCGTCAATGGCTGTAACTGCCCGCTCATCCAGGATGAGAATCAGTATCAGTTCGTTAACAACTGGACGAAGATTCAGGGCAATCACACCTTCAAATTCGGCGCCGATATCCGGCGCGCTCACAACCTTCGGGTGCCCAGCGACCGCCATCGCTCCGGCGAGTTGAACTTCGACCCCGCCCGCACCCAGGGTCCGAGCGGCGGCGGTTCCGGTCTCGCTTCATTCCTTATGGGCGACGTCTCCCGCTTCGAACGTTACGTGTCCAATTCGCTCGACGCGCGCGAAACGCAGAACCGCCTCTTCTTCTTCGTGCAGGATCAATGGCGCGTCACCAACAAACTCACCTTTAACTACGGCCTGCGCTGGGAAAACTATCGCCCGCAGTACGTCAACGCCGCGGGCAATGGCGGTTTCGTCAGCCTCTCCACCGGTGAAGTCTCGGTTGCCGGCCAGGGCGGTGTCGGCCTTGACCTCAACGTGAAAACGTCCAACAAGCTCTTCGCCCCGCGCCTTGGCCTCGCCTATCAGTTGAATTCGAAAACCGTCATCCGCGCCGGTTACGGACGCGGCTTCAACCTTGGCGTGTTCGGTTCCATCTTCGGCCACAATGTCACGCAGAACCTGCCGATTCTCGGCATTCAATCCACCCAGCCGGCCAACAACTTCGACACCGTATTCACCCTCGCCAACGGCCCCACCGCGCTCGACCCGGCCTCTATTCTCGCCGCCCAGCGCAAAGGACCCAGCGGCAAAAACATTCTGCCCAATGGCGTCACGGCTTTCGTGATTTCAAATCCCATTCGCTTCCCGACCGTGGACGCCTGGAACTTCACCATCCAGCGCCAGTTGAACGCCACGTCTTCATTTGAAGCCGGCTACGTCGGCACCAAAGGCACGCACGTCTTCGCCGGTGTCGGCGGTGACTACGATCCGAATCAAGCCGACATTAATGGCTTCGGCACCCTCACCACTAATCAGCGAAAGCCCTTCTTCAATCAGTTTGGCTGGTCGCAGAACCTTCGCTACTACGGGAGCGACGCCAGCAACAACTATCACTCCATTCAACTGAAGTTCGATAAGCGCTTCTCCAGCGGCATGAACATTATGTCGCACTACACCTACTCGAAAAACATTGACTACGACGGCACCTACTACCCGCGCGACGCCAAACTTGCCCGTGGCGTCTCCAACAACAATCGCCGCCACGTGTTCTTCTTTGCTTCGCTCTATGAAGTCCCGTTCGGCAAAGGCCGCAAGTATATGAGCAATAGTCCCAAGGCCATGGACCTGCTGCTCGGCGGCTGGCAGTTGAATGGAACCTGGAGCTATATGGCCGGCCAGCCCTTCACGCCCAGCTATCGCGATTGCAACGCGGATCGCGACACGGGCTGGTGCCGCCCCGATCTCGTCGGCGATTATTCCGTTTCCAATCCGGACCAGTTCGGCTGGTTCAAGACCACTAGCGTACCGCTCACGGCCAACGGCCAGACCGATGGCCCGTGGCAACGGCCGCAACGCGCCCGGTTCGGGACGGTGGGCCGCAACGAAATCGTCGGCCCGAATTTCGGCCAGCTCGACATGTCGTTCTTTAAAACGCTTCGCATCCGCGAAGGCCACACCTTGCAGTTCCGCGCGGAAGCTTTCAACTTCACTAACCACACAAACCTGGCCAATCCAAACTCCTGCGTCGATTGTCCTGGGCAGGCAGGCCGCATTTTCGGCGCTTTCGCCGCTTATGTTCCGCGCCAGTGGCAGATGGCTTTGAAGTACGCGTTCTAATGGAAGCATGAAGCTGTTCGTTCTGGCTGTCGCGGCGAGCATACTCGCCGCCCAGCCGCGCGTGGAAGGGCGGGCGCTCAAAGCCAGAGGAGACGCCGCCGGCGCGCTTGCGGCGTTTGAGCGCGCGGCTGTTTTAGAGCCGAACGCCGCCGATCTGCGCGACGAAATTGGCTTCCTGCTGGCCGTGCAGGGCCGCCAGTCTGAAGGCATTCCCCACTTCGAACACGCCATTCGGCTTAACGCGCGGTACGCGCCCGCGCACTATCATTTGGGCGTCGCGAAGTGGCTTTTGAAGGATGCGGAAGGCGCGCTCCTCGCCATGCGCGAGGCCGCGAGAATCGACCCGCTTAATTCCGAATACCGCTTCCGTCTCGCCACCATGTTGTACGAAACCGGTGACGACGCGGCCGCTCTCCGTGAAGCGAAAACTGGCGGCAATCGTGCGGATCTTTGGAATCTCATCGGTACACTTCACCAGCGAAGGGGCGATCTGCAAGCCGCGCGCGACGCCTATCAAAAGGCTGTTCAGCTTAAGACCACCGATAACGAATACCGCAACAATCTCGGGTTTATGCTCGTTGATCTCGGCCTGGCTGAACAAGGCCTCGCGCAGTTCCAGCAGATCCTTAAACAAGACCCCGCGAATCGAATGGCCCAAATCAACATCGGCTATACGCATTTGCAGACCGGCGAATACGATATCGCTCTTGCCCACTTTCAACGTCTGGTTGTGAAGTATCCCGATCAAGCTGTAATCCACTACGACCTGGGACTCGCGCTGAAGCAGAAGGATCAACTCGAGGCCGCCAAAAAAGCCTTCCGTGAAGCGCTTCGCCTTGATCCGGAAATGGCTGAAGCCCAATACACGCTGGGCATCGCCTGCTGGCAGAATGGCGACATCGACGAATCCGCCGAAGCGATGCGCGCCGCCATCGCCAGGCGCCCCAACTACGCCGAAGCGCACTATATGCTCGGCACCGCGCTCAAGCAGAAAGGGGAGCTAGACGAAGCCGCCAGGGCTCTCGAAGAAGCCATTCGGCTCAACCCGGATACCCCCGGCCCCTTCAACACTCTCGCTCAAATCCGCCAACGGCAAGGCGACCGAGTAACCGCTAAGAAACTGTTCGCGCAAGCCGCCGAGGTAAAAAAGAAACTGGACGCATCCCAAGCCCGACGCCTCCGCTCTATGAGCCCTTCCCCTCCACGGCGATAATCACTTGGTTCGCCTTCACGCCCATGTATCTGTCAATGATTCCGCTCGGCCACCGAATCTCCAAATCAGCCAACGAAGCCGCGCCCAAGCCGAAATGCACTCGCAGGTCGCCCTGCGATAAATAGCTGCCCCCGCTCCGAACCTCGTCCAACTGGCGGTGTTCGCCGATCGTGCAGTAAACCCGCGCCCCAATCCCCGTCCGATTCGACTTCACGCCAACAGCCTTAACTTTCAGCCAGTTGTTCTTCAACGTCGAATCGCACCGAAGCAACTGCGGCAAATCGTTAATACAGTTAACCAGCAAATCCAAATCGCCGTCGTTGTCGAAATCGCCCACCGCCATCCCGCGCCCCGTCACCTTTTCCATAATCCCAGGCCCCAACTGTTCAGATACCTCCTCAAATCGTCCATTTCGCAAATTGCGATACGCCACCTTCCGCTGCCGGTAGCCGGATTCCGCCGCGGACTCCCCCACCTCCGGATACACATGCCCATTGCACAGCAAAATGTCCGGCCAGCCATCGTTGTCGAAGTCCATGAATGACGCTCCCCAGCCTAGGAACCGCGTCACGCGCCCCAGCCCGGATTGAAACGTTTGGTCCTCGAATACACCGCCGCCAGCCCCTCGATACAGGCTCGATGTATCGCCCGCGAAGTTCGTCTTTACGATGTCGAAATTGCCGTCGCGGTTGTAGTCGGCCACGCCCACGCCCATTCCCGCTTGCGGCTTGCCGTCGGCCGAAAAGGCCACGCCGGCTTCAATTGCGATCTCGCTAAACGTCCCATCCCGATTGTTCTTGTAGAGCGCCGAGGAAGTCGAATCGTTCGCGACATAAATATCCGGCCAGCCATCGTTATCGAAGTCGGAGACAACTACGCCGAGCCCGTACGTGCCGTCGGTCTTCAAAATACCGGCCGCTTCAGACACGTCTTTGAACGTCCCGTCGCCGTTGTTGCGGAATAGGATATTTTTCCCGCCCTGCAACCCCGGCGGCCCGCATGCCACCAGAATCCCTTTGTATTTACAAGGCCCCGATTCCGGCAGCGGCGCTGTTTTCGGATCGAAATTAATGTAGTTGGCGACAAACAAATCCAAAGTGCCGTCCTTGTTCGTGTCTACAAAGGCGCACCCCGTATTGTGCCGCCGCAGGCCCGTCTTTGTCCGCGTCGTCACGCCGGCCTTCGCTGCTACATCCGTGAACTTCCCGTTCCCCAAATTCTTCCAAAGCGAGCAGTCGCCCCAATAGCTGACGAACAAATCATCGACCCCGTCGTTGTCAAAATCGCCGACGCAGCACCCGCTTCCCCAGCCTGTCCGCGCAATACCCGCCGCCATCGTCACGTCCGTGAATGTGCCATCGCGATTGTTCTTATACAACCGGCTCACCGGAGCGGAGGCAAACTTCGTCTCAAACCGGCTGCCATTCACCAGAAATATATCCAGCCAGCCGTCGTGGTCGTAGTCAAAAAACGCGGCGCCGCAGCCCGTCGTCTCAATCAAATATTTGTTCCGGTTCTCGCTGCCATAGATCGTCTTCGTCTTCAGCCCCGCCTCGCGAGCGACGTTGACAAATGACACGCCTGCGCCCTGCCCTCGCACAATTTGATCGAACGAGAAAACCGTCCCCGTACGGCACAGCGACTGAATAATGGACCGGCGGGAGACGGGCATTGCTCTTTATTGTTGCACTGTAATGAGACTTGTATCTGCGATAGAATAATTGGCATTACCGGAACGCCAAGCGTTCTGGAACTCGCCGGAATTTGGTTAGGGGTAATTGAATATGAAGTCTCTGTTTCGTCTCTCGCTCTGCGCGTTTGCCTGCGCGAGCTTTGTCTACGCTCAAGGCGGCATGGGCGCGCTCACTGGCACAGTTGTCGATTCCACCGGCTCCGCCGTTCCCGGCGCCACCGCGAAAATCGTCCAGACTTCCACCAATGCCGAACGCACGGTGACATCCAATGAGACCGGCCTCTTCACGCTCCCTTCGCTCGTGCCGAGCAACTATACTCTCACCATCTCCGCCACCGGGTTCAAGCAAAAGACTCTCGACCAGATCACCCTCAACGCTTTCCAAACTCTCGCCCTTGGCCGCATCCAGATGGAAGTCGGCGACGGCCCCGCCACCGTAATTAACGTTACCGCCGAAGCGGCTCTCGTCACTGAGAACGCCGTTCGCTCCGAAACCGTTCAGGCCAAGCAGGTCACCAACATGCCGCTCAACGGCCGCAATTGGTCGACACTGCTGAAGATTATTCCCGGTACGGCGCCACGCAACAACAACGCCATCAACGGCCGCGAAGCCTCCTACGACGGCTATGCCGATTTCCGCATCAACGGCAAGAATCCCAATCAAACCCAGGTCAATCTCGACGGCGGCAGCGTTGTCGATCACGGCAACGACGCGAAGACCACCGTCACGCCCAGTCTGGAATCCATTCAGGAAGTCTCCGTCCTCACCAACAACTTCCAGGCCGAATATGGCTACCGCTCCGGCGCTGTGATCAATGTGCTTACCAAGTCCGGCACCAATCAAATACACGGCACCGTCTGGGACTATATCCGCAATGAAGCTCTCAACGCCAACTCCTGGAACAACAACTACTTCGGCATTCGCAAGCAGCGCTATCGCTATAACTACTTCGGCGGCAACATCTCCGGACCCATCAAGAAGGACAAGCTCTTCATCTTCACCAACTACGAAAACCTGAAGCAGGACACGCCCACCATCACCCGCCAGGTTCGCGTCCCTACCCTTTTAGAACGCGCCGGTAACTTCTCCCAGACTGTCAACGCCGATGGCACCACGCCGCGCATCTTCGTCCCCGGTACGCAGGCGTCGGGTAATCCGATCCCGTTGCCGAACAATATCTTTTCAGCCTCTCAAGTCAGTCCCGAAGGCCGCGCCATCATGTCGCTTTATCCGGAACCCAACCTCCGCAACGAGACCAACAACAACTACCTGCTTCAGTACGCCCGCCTTAATCCCCGCACCACCACCGTCGGCAAGGTTGACTGGAATATCAACGACCGTACCCGCGCCTACGTTCGCTACTCACAGGATTGGGGCACCGTGCAGGACAACATCGGCTGGACCGCCGCTGGCGACGTGCCATTTGCCGTCACCAAACTCCATCGGCCGGATCGTGCCATGGCCGCCAATGTCACCCGCACCTTTTCTCCCAACTTGGTTTCGGAATTCCTCTTCTCCTGGAGCTACGACCGGCCCAGTTCCAACCTCGAAGATTCGCTCGAACCCGATAAAATTGACCGCACGAAGGTCGGCCTCTCCCGCCTCCCTTCGTTCTTCAAAACCGAGTTCGGCAACATCCTTCCTCAAGTCGATCCCGGCGGCACTTACCCCGGCTTCAACTTCAACCGTTTCCCCGTTTACGCCCTCGCCAATGAGTGGCAGTATTCCAGTAACTGGACCTGGACCCGCGGCTCCCATATCATGAAGTTCGGAGGACTGTTCATTCAAAATACCAAGGATGAAATCGACGGTTCCGTCGAAAAAGGCGTCTTCAACTTCGGCGTCAATACCGCCAGTGACTTTGACACCGGTTATTCTCCCGCCAACATGGTCACCGGCGCCCTCAACCAGTTCCGCCAGGAAAGCACCATTAAACGGAAAAATTCCGTTTATCGTGACTTCCATGTCTTCGCCCAGGATACCTGGAAAGTCACTCGCAAGCTCACGGTCGATTTCGGACTCCGCATGGTACACATGCCGACAAGCTATAACATCGATCCCACTAAAACGCTGGACGCGGTCTTCCTCCCCAGTAAGTGGAACGCCGCCAAAGCTCCGCGATTCTATGTCCCGGACCCGGTCAATCGCAATCTGATCATTGACCCCGCCAACCCCAATCAGCCCCTTCCCGCCAATGTCGCCAACGCTCTCCGTTTTTCTATCGTCCCCGGCTCCGGTGACAATCTTAACGGCGTCTTCCCGCTCGGCGGTGATCTCGGCCGCGCTGGCCTGAACAACCCCAACTTCTTCCTGTTCGCCCCGCGCGGCGGCTTTGCCTACGCTCCGGATGCCAAAACCGTCATCCGCGCCGGCTTCGGTTACGGCTTCAATCGCGTCGCCATCGGCCAGGCCATCAACAACTTTGAAAACGGCCTTACCGAGCTCGTCGACATCCGCCAGACCAGTATCGCTTCGCTCCAGTCATCCGGCACCACCGGCCTCACCCGCATCGCCCCGCGCAATTTCGGCGTCCGCGATGAGTCGAGCCGCAAGGTTCCCACAACCTACGATTACAGCGTTTCCATTCAGCGCGAACTGCCCTGGGCCCTGGTGCTGGATCTTGCCTATATCGGCAACGTCCAACGCCACCAGAACGTCGCGTTCAATATCAATAACGTCATCCCCGGCACCGGCTATGATCCCAGGTTCATTGATCCCCGCCTGGCCGGCAACAATCTGGCCGGCCCCGTCTCGGCGTCGAACCCCAACCCGCTCCCCGGCACCCAGTTGGTCGATTCCAACCTTCTCCGTCCATACCCCGGTTTAGGCGATTTGCTGCTCACGGCCAACGTCGCGAACGCGGTGTACAACTCGCTCCAGACGGGCCTGCAAAAACGATACCGCAACGGCCTTACCTTCCAGTTCGCCCATACCTATGGCTATCTCCGCACGCAGTCGGAGGCCTTCGGCCACTATTCGCTCAAGTGGAAGGAATACACCGGCTTTGTCGCCGATAACGATCGCCGCCACGTTGTCGCCATCAACTACAACTATGAAGTTCCCAAGCTCGCCGGAAAGTTCGGGATGAACAACGCCGCCGGCCGCCAGGTCTTCGATGGCTGGCAGGTCTCCCACCTCATGAACTTCTATACCGGCCGCTACATCACGCCGACGTTTGGCATTCAGGAAGCGAACACAACTAACCCTGTCTCAAACCTCAACGCCATCTACACCGGCAGCCCGAACTACGGCCCCCGCATCAACCCCACCTCGAACCCCAACAACGGCACATCGGACCTCACCAAGATGTTCAGCATTGACGCTTTCGGCGTTCCCGCTCTGGGCATCGGCACCGGCCCGCGAAACTTTTTGCGTGAGCCCGGCACCCATTCCAACGACATCAATATTGCCAAGCAGTTCTATATTGACGACCGCCGCCATTTAGAGCTTCGGGCCAGCCTCTTCAATCCCTTCAACGCCATTCGCCGGACAGACGTCAACACCGGCGCGACGTTCAAGGCGAACGGGGCCACCGCGGCCAGCGGCTTCCGGCTTTTCAATTCATCGGAACAACAGGTGCGGAACTTGCTTGAACGCCGCCCCACTTCCACGCCGCAGGAGATCTACAACCAATACCGCAGCGGTTTCGGCCACGTAAATCTCACCAGCGTCCAGCCTAACCGCATCATCGAGATTGGCTTGCGCTTCCGCTTTTAAAGCGCTCCCGCTTCACAATTCCGGCGCCCTCGCGCACGGTGATTAACTGATCGACCGCAACGGCGCCGCAATATTCCGTTCCCCCATTCGGCCAACGGACAGTCACCGCGGCCGACGTTGCGGCGCCAAGCCCATAGTGCAGCCGGAAGTCGTTTACCGAATAAAAACTCGATTGCGCCTGCACCTCTTGCGCCTGAATTGCGGCCTTACCCGCTAACGTGTACCGCACCGTCGCCCGCGCCCCGATCGCCGACCGATTGCTGACCGTACCCTCCAGTTTCATCTTCAACCAATGCCCCGTTCCCGCCAAATCATTGCGCAGCAATGACGGCGGCTCATTCAAATTCACCACTAAAATATCCATGTCGCCGTCATTGTCAAAGTCACCGACCGCGCACCCCCGGCTGGAATGCAACGCGCCGATCCCCGGCCCGGCATCCCCGAGTATCTCCTCAAATCGTCCATTCCCCAGGTTCCGGAAAACCAGCCGAGGCGAGCGCTGCGGATGCGCCGCCGGCTTCCCCTCCGTCTCCGGATAGACGCCGCCGGTAACCAAAAACAGATCCGGATGCCCGTCGTTGTCCAGGTCCGCCATTCCCGCGCCCCAGCCCACATACCGCGTCTCCACGCCAATCCCCGCCGCCGCCGTGATCTCCGCGAACATCCCCTTTCCGTCGTTCCGAAACAGCCCATGGGTGTCGTTGGCAAAGTGCGTTTTGAAAATGTCCAGATCGCCGTCCAAATCATGATCGCCCACCGCCAGCCCCATTCCGGCCTGTTCCTGCCCGTCGTCGCTCAGCGCAATGCCCCGTTCAATCCCTTCTTCCTTAAATGTTCCGTCACGCTGATTTCGCAGGAGAAAACTCGGCGTCGAATCGCACGCGACCAATATGTCGGGCCACCCGTCATTGTCGAAATCGGCCGCCACGGCGGTCATCGCATAACTCCCGGTCACCTTGTCGATTCCCGCCTTGTTACTGATGTCCGTAAAAGTCCCATCGCCATTATTCCGGAACAGCCGGCATCGCGAAGTCCTCAGCCCGCGCGGTCCGCAATTCACCGGCACGTCGTTAAACGTGCAGTTCGCTCCATCTCCGGGCTTCGGCGCTGTCGCAAGGTCCATCTCTAAATAGTTAGCCACAAACAGATCCAGCCGCCCATCCCGGTCATAATCCAGAAACGTACAGCCGCCCCCTAACTCGCCAGCCCGCGCGAACAATCCCGCCTTCTTAGTCGCATCGGTGAACGTGCCATCGCCGTTGTTACGATACAAGACACACTCGCCATAGCCCGTCAAAAACAAATCCACATGGCCATCGTTGTCATAATCGGCGGCAGTAACCGCGCAGAACCAACCGGCCCGCGTCAGTCCCGCCCGCTCCGTAACATCGGTGAACGTTCCATCGTGATTGTTTTTATAAAGCCGGTTCGTGGCCCCATCCGGCGCACCCTCCAGCCGGCTGCCAGTAAGCAAAAAGATATCCAGCCACCCGTCATTGTCGTAATCGATAAACGCCGCCCCGCACCCGGTCGCCTCCAGGATGTAGCTTTTCCTTTCAACGCCGCCATAGATTACCGGGGCCCGCAAGCCGGCCGCGGCCGCCACATCCTGAAACTTCGCCAGCCACGGCTTCCCGGAGGGTTTAGCCCGCGCCGCCGCTGTCACGCCGCGATTCGCCACTCCCTGACCAAAAAGGGAGGAGCCCGCCAGCGCCAGCCAGGCGCGTCGGTCCAGATGAGGCATGATAACTATTATGCGAGTTCTTCTGTTGCTGTTTTTCCTGCAAGCGGACCCTCGTGAATTATTCGAATCCGCCGTAAAGGCCCAGCAGGCAGGCCGCCTCGCCGAAGCCCAGACGCTCCTGGAATCCGCCGCGAAACTCGCCCCCGGTCAAGTGGCGATCCTCGGGAACCTAGGCGCCATTCGCGCCCAGCGAGGCGACTTCGCGGGCGCTCTTTCCGCTTATCGACAGGCGCTGAAGATAGGCCCCGCTACTCCCCGCCTGCACCTGAATATCGCTTTGGCCCACTTCCGTCAATCGGACTTCGCCGCCGCGCTTGCCAGCCTCGATCAATATCGAGAACAAGCGCCACCGGATGCGCAAGGCGGGGAACTGCGCGCCGTTTGCCTCTATCAACTCGGCCGGTATGAAGACGCCGCGGAGCAGTATAGGGATCTGTCGGCGCACGGTGAAGAGCGGCTGGCATGGCTCTACGGCTTCGGTCAGTCGCTTATGCGCGCCGGTAAAGCCGAGCAGGGCCAAGCCGCCATCGCCCGCCTGTTCGCACGTTTTCCGGAAGCCCCGGAGACGAAGTTATTGGAAGCCCAGGCCCTGATCGCCGGCCGTAAATACGAACAGGCCGTCGAGCAACTCGAAGCCCTTCGATCAAAAAAACTGGCGGGAGTGGATCTATGGCTTGGCGTGGCTTACGAAAATGCCCGGCGCTTCCCGGAGGCCAAGCAAGCCTACGCCCGCGAGGCCACCGCCTCGGGCGATCTCTTAGCGCATTACGCTCTGGGAATCGCCGAAGCCCGCGAAGGCCGCGACGCCGAAGCCGCCAATCATCTGGAGCGCGCCCTCGCTATCGACAGCCAGACCAACAACGTCAGCTTTCATCTAGCGCGCGCCTATTTAAAGTTGAACAAACCCGCCGCCGCTCTGCCCTTGCTCGACCGCGCCATCGCCCGCGACCCCAAAGCTACGCCTCCCCGTTATGCCCGTCTGCAAGCGCTGAAAAGTACTGGAAAAACTGAAGAAGCGCAGCGCGACGCCAACGTCATCCGCGAACTTCTGCGCCAGCCATAGGGAGGCTACTGAACCTGAATCTTCACGACGTTGCTCGTGTTGCCGCCGCCTGTCAGCGCCAGATTCTGCGACCCGGAAGGCGCACCGGCCGGCACGACCAGATTCACCTGTCCCAACGCGACAAATCGCGGCGCCAAACCGCTGAAAACCACGGCCGCGTTCTGTCCCGCGATCGTCGCCGTGAAGTTGGCTGTCGTTGTCGAAAGCACGCTGCTACTAGCTGCCGCTCCCGTCGGTACCACCGGATTCACCGCGCCCAAACCAGTGCAAAACACAATAATTGTCTCGCCCGCCGCCGCCGGATTCGCCGCCGAGATCAACGAAAAATCGGCGTGCAGCGCCGCCGCCTGCGTGCCATCAATCGTGAAGAGGCCAGGCTGCGTCGCGGTCAGATTTATCTGCGCGGTCGCCGTGCCAAATCCATTGTTCAAGACCACCGGAACGGCCGGACCCAGAGCCGCGTCCACCGGGATCTGCACGCTGATCTGCTCCTGCCCATTCAGGTTCACGACGTTGAAGACCGGCGCCGTCCTGCCGCCAACCGTCACGCCGGTACCGGCAAGCGCGGAAGGAAGCGGCACGCCGGCGTTCTGGACGATGCCCGTCAAATTACGCGTTAGGTTCGTACCGAATATAGTGACGAGCCCGCCGGGGCTGGCGCCCGTTGCAAAACTCGCCGCATTCGTAATGCCGGCGGATGAAATGACCGGCGTCGAACCGGTCACCGCCACATAGACCACGCGAATGCGGTTGTTCGTCGAATCGGCGATATACAGGTTACCCAACAGGTCGAGCGAAATTCCGAAGTTGCCGTTTAGCGCGGCTGAGGTAGCCGCCCCGCCGTCACCGGTAAACCCTCGTGTTCCGGAGCCCGCGATCGTGTCGATCGTCCCGCTGGTCATAACGCGGCGAACGCGGTAGTTAATGTCGTCATTGAAATACAAGTTGCCCGCCGCATCCGCTGTGATGCCGCCGGGAAAGTTCAGCGACGCCGAAACCGCCGGCCCTCCATCACCGGAGAAGCCCACGGCGCCATTTCCGGCAACAGTCGTAATCGTCTGATTGAGGGCTACTCGGCGAATACGGTGATTGAACTGATCGGAGAAGTAAAGCACACCCGCATTATCGATCGCCAGCGCCGTCGGGTTATTGAGCGACGCACTTGCCGCGGGGCCGCCATCTCCGGAGAACGCGCCGTTGGCCGGAGTTCCCGCGCCGTTGCCCGCAACCGTCGTGATAGTCCCGGCGGGCGTGACGCGCCGGATGCGGTGATTGCTCTGGTCGGCGATGAACACGTTGCCGGATGGGTCGACAGCCACGCGAACGGCGTTCAAGAAGCTGGCGGCAATCGCCGGGCCGCCATCCCCGCTATAGCCTCTGGAACCATTCCCCGCCAGCGTTGTAATGATGCCCGAGGCACCCACTTTACGGATCCGGTTGTTAGCCACATCGGCAATGAACAGGTTTCCGGCGGCGTCCGCGAAGATGCCCGTTGGCGTGTTGATCTGCGCGTTCACCGCCGGCCCGCCATCGCCCGAGAACCCCGGCGCACCAGTGCCCGCAACTGTTGATATGTTGCCGTCGGGCGCAATCCGGCGGATGCGGTGATTAAACTGGTCGGCGATGAAAATGTTGCCCGCGCGGTCGGCCGAGACATCCACCGCGACATTGAGCGCGGCCCGGTTCGCCGGACCGCCGTCGCCGGAAAACGCGGCGGAACCGGTTCCGGCAATCGTCTGGATCGTACCCGGGGGTTGTCCAAATAGGGGCGCGCAGCAGAGGCAGAGAACGATAAGTCGAGTCATGGATTCTATCCCACACCCTACTATAAACAATCCGCATTCGGGCTGTGAACCGCGTTGAGGCCACACAAACGGAGACGCGCGAACACCGGGGATGGCCACAGCGTTCCAACGAAGCCGTCAGGCCGCCGAAACCTCCGAATGCCTAGCCGCCGCCTTCTCGACGAACGCAATTTCTTCGAGCAAACTTTCTTCGGAAAGACGGGCCTCGAAGATCAGCCGAAGACCGCCGTAGCTCATGAACAGCGCCCCGACGATCCCCAGCGAAACCGGGAGCCAACTGAGCCGTTCGATCAACATGGACGCGACGCCAATCGCCACGCTGGTGAAAACAAACGCCCCGGCGGCGAGATAGAAGCTGATCATCACTCTGGCCAGAATGCGCGCCCGGCGGCCGCTGTAATCCAGCATTCGCAGCAACATCTGGATGCGTTCCGGGCTCAACGGCTTTTGTGTCGCCGGGTCCATTTTATATTCAAGCTGTTCGGAAATTTTGCGAATCCGGTCCACGCAGCGGCCCAGGCGTTGCGAGGTGGAAAGAATGAACGTGCCGGAAGCGGAAAGCAAAAGGGCCGGGGTTATCATTGAGGTGAGTACCGCCAGCCCCTTGGACAGTGTGAATAGATCGGGGTGAGTCAACAAATCCGGCAGGCTTATCACCCCTTTAGTTTAACGGGAACCCTATTCCTCTTTCTTTTCGGTCCTCATCCGGATGACGTTGGGGCCAACGATATCCTCAGTGACGATCTTGTAGTCCGGCGGCAATTCGAACAACTGCCGCGAGGGCTCTCCGCGGCGCAGGTTGGTGAGCTTGTAGCTGCTTTCACCAGTGCGGGGATCCTTGCGCGTGGTTAGGACTACGGTCTTCAGGTCATTCGAATACCAACGTTCGGAGATGGTATCGAGCGCGCGGTCATTGCCGATCTGGCCAGCGGGAATGGTGAATGTGGTTCGGGTGCCTTCGGCTTCCACGCCTTCGACCATGCGTTTGCCGAGCGGTTCGTTCTTGAAGTTGTTGTTGGCGGCGGCAGCGCCACCGGCGGTAACTATGCGTTGGCTAACGACAGCGCCGGCCCCGCCATGCATGACGATCCCCGGGGGAAGGGGCATGCGCTCCATGACGGCAGTGCTCGCGATGGCCGGCCCTTCAATACGATGATTGAAGACCGCCGCCGACGCCTCTTTGCCAGGAGCGGAGGCTATGGCGGGCGCCATAGCGCCGAGAATGATCTTCCGCGCCGTCTTTTCCTGCGGGTCGAGAATGTAGTCAATCTTAGAAACCGGATCGTGAATGAAAATCGTTCTCCGCGCCGCGCCTCCAGAGAATGGGCCGATAGCATCGAAGGTAATCTCCCGCCGCGTGCGCCCGTCGCCATCCCTGGCGTAGGAAGTGGTATTCGCACTCTTGATTCGGTTCCCGTCGGCCAGCGTCTGGGCGTTCTCCGTCACAAAATCGCCGGAAAAGGGAACGCCTTTTACGCGCGAAGTTTCAAAGCTCGCCTCCGCGCTCATAAAGGTGAAGGTTTCCGCGCCGGGCCCTTGGCCGCCCGGCCGGGCGATGACGTGGACCTGCTTCTCCTCCACGATCTGGGGCGGTTGCGCGAGTAGCGCCGCCGCCGTCATGGCTGTCAATAGAAATGCCTTCTGCATTATGGTTCCTTTCAAAAGCTATTGCCTGGTATTTACAAAACGGACTGCGCGCATACTGCCGTCTTCCGCCAACACGATGTCGGCGGGTATGCTTTCGTGCCAGCGGTCCGCGCTGACCGGAATTCCGAAGCCGGGAAGGGACGATTTTGGCAGTCTCACGCGGATGATGCTGCCTCGTTCCATCGGCTCCATGGCCTGCCAGGGCCCAACGGGGATGAACTCGGACCGCTCGACTGCCGCCACCCGGCGCTCCACCGGTCTTGGGGCGCGGCGCCGTTTTGCGGTGGCGTTCGTAATCGCGGTGGCCGCGGGCGGCGTCAGAAACAACCCAAGCAGCACAGCTGCGGCCAACGTGCCGACAGCGGCGATCCGTCCAGCCAGCATCCGCCGGTTCCGCCGTCGCAGTTCGGCGACCAGCGCCGTTTCCACACGCACCGGCGTTTGTAATCTGTCGGTCTCCGCAGCCGCGGCGAGCAAAGCCCGCAGGCGCTGTTCGATGTCGTAAGACAAGATCGGATTCCGGTCCGGCGTCATGATGAATACCTCACTAGCGGTCTCAGCTTTCCGGCCAGCATGGCGCGCGCACGGTGCAGACGGGAGCGTACAGTGCCCATTGGGCAGCCCGCGATGGAAGCCACTTCCTCGTACGAAAGCTCCTCATATCGCACAAAACCAGCACCTCCCGATAGGCGGCGGGCAGCGTCTCCATAAGTTCTTGCAGGCGGCCGGCGAGCTGTTCGCGCTCCAGGTCGGCGAGCACGCAGCCGGATGCCACAGGCTCAAAATGGTCCTCGTCTTCCAATGACAAATGCCGGTTCCGCGCGCGCAACTGGCGTAGGACCTGATTCCTCGCGACCGCGAACAGCCAGGCCAGCACCGTGCCACGCGTCGCGTCCAAACGGACGGCATCGCGCAGCAGCGCCATGAAAGTTTCCTGCACGGTCTCGGCGGCGACATCGGCGTCTCCGCAAAGGTGCAAGGTGTAGCGATAAATCGAAGCTTGGCGGCGCCGGTAAACAATCAGAAACGCCGTCTCCTCGCCCCGCGCGATCGCCGCCAACAGCAATTCGTCGCTCGGCTCCCCTTCGGTCTCGTGTTGTGCCCAGGCCCACCGTTGCCACATGCGTTTTCCCTAGAGTATCCGCGCCGCGCGCAAAAAGTTCCCGAATATTTGTCAGGGGATCGAGCGCTTCACGGCGCGGCGAATTGGCGTTGGCAAGCCGTAGCGGTCAAAATTTTCCAGCGGACACCAAATCAACCCGCGAACCTCTTCGGAAGCGAGGAAATGCTCCGACAACGCGCGGAACCCGAATATCAGGTCATGGTGCAAATGGAAAGGCTCTTTCTTCCGTCCGGGAATGCCATGCACATCAATGCCAACCAACCGGGGCGGGATGACCAAGTCGATCTGAACGCCGGCCTCTTCTTGCGCTTCCCGGCGCGCTGTCTCCGCCACGTGCGCATCCAAACCCGCCTCCACGTGCCCGCCCGGCAACAGCCAGCGGTCCAGCTTACGATGATGGACCAGCAGTACCGCATTTAGCGAAGGGTGCAGGATACACGCCGTTCCGGTGATGTGTCCGGGCGTAAATTGACTCCGGGACAATGGCGCGGGCGTTTCCCGCAAGAGGCTGTCGCACAACTCCCGGCTCTTCTCGGCCTCGCCATCGGCGGGGTCGTTCCATTTCGAAATCAAGAGCAGCAGCGATGGGATATCGATCACAGGTTTCGCTTCAGAAAGTTGATGATGTGGTAGCCGTCCATGAACTTGAACGGCGACTCACCCATAGTGTAATGACCGCACGGCAGCACGACCACTTTGCTCGCGATGCCAAGCCGCTTCACCGCGCCCACAATGTCCTCGGAGAGCCGCGGAATGAAAGTGGTGTCGTACTCGGTATAGATGAATAGCGATTTCTTGTCTTTGTGCCGCGCCAGTTTTTCCAGAAAGTTCACCGGGCTGATTGCGTTCCAAAGGTTGCGGAGTTGCTCCAGGTCGACGTGTTTTTCCAGGCCCTCCTTCACATGAATTGTCGAGTGCCCCGTCCACACCACATCGGCCACATACGTGGAGCAGTGGTTGAACACATTGACGTTGATGCGGGGATCGTGCGCCGAAGCCAGGCACGCATAGCAGGAGCCAATGGAAGTGCCGCAGATGCCGATCCGCTTGTAGCCCGCTTCGTAAAGCCAGTCGATGGTGGCGCGAATGTCGATCACAGCTTGACGCGTGGCGTCGATGGTCCGGCCGATGTTCGACGACATGGCGTAGTCCGCCCGGCGAAGTTCGGCTGGCATGCGGAAGTCATGATACGGCAGGCTGAGCCTGACCGCTGAAAGCCCGAACTTGGCAAGGCCCTGGCAGAGGCCGCCATGCTGATTCTGGCTCGCGTTCCAGTGAGGAAGCACGATCACGGCCTTGCCGTTGTGCTTTTCGGCGGGAAACCACTGGCCGTGAACCACATTGTTGACCGGGTGGGGGCTCTGCGCCGGCGATTGGAACCGCACGAAGCCGCCTTCCAATTTAAACGAATCGGGCGGCTCATAGCCAAAGAACTCATCGCTCTTCTCGATCGCCAGGCGGTTCAATTCCAGCAGCCATTTTTCCGGCCCTTCGCCGCCATAGGGCAGGTCATGGGCCACGGGCCAGCGCTCCGCCCAGTCCAAACCCCATTCAAAGGGCCGGACTACACGGTCTGTCGAACGGAAGCATAAGTGTTTTTCCCAGTCGTTAATCCAACGGCTATATAGAGACTTGATCATCAGTGGCGAGTTTGCGTGGGGAACGGCAGATTTTCTCAGTGTAGCAACTCGCAACAAATTGGTAGGTAAATGACCTGAGCAGCACCGGTATTGTCACCTACTGACGTTCAAATTCGACGGAATCAAGTGAGAATAGCTGAGGGGGCCAAAATGGTCTGCCGCTACTGCCAAAAACCAATTTCTATCACACACCGCCTGGTCGATAAAGAGTTCTGCTCGAAACAGCACCGGAACGCTTTCTCCGCCCGATCCGCTCGCGCGCTCCGCGAGATGGGCGAATTCACCTATTCGGTCGCTGACGTTTTGCGCGACACGGATGAGTTCGCGGTTCCGGTGAAGAAAAAGCCGCATGGGAGTGGGTCGCGCTCCACGGCGACAGTGTTGGGGCTGGCGGCGGTGGCAATTGCGGGGATGGTAATTTTGGAAAAGACCGGCTCCGGTGGTCCGCCGTCTGGCCAGAACAGCCGCGCGGAAGCAAGGCAGGGTGCGGTAGGCCGGGTCGTCGGCATGGTAATCGACCGCATGCCCAAGGCTCCCGGTGGACTGGTAATAGAGGATCGCTTTCAATCCGGTTTGCGGAATTGGCTGCCGGCGCCTGGCACTGGGCTGGCCGGTTGGCGGCTGGAGAATGGGTTGATCCGTCCCGGCGGACTTCGGATCTGGGACGAATCCCGGAATTTGGGCGACTATAGTTTTCAGTTTGAGGGCCGCGTCGAGAATAAATCGCTCGGCTGGGTGGTCCGTGCACCGAATCACAACAATTACTACGCCGCAAAGCTGTCGCTCCCGGAACGCGGCGGAATGTCCCGCCCTGAAATCGTCCGCTTCTCCGTGATTCAAGGGCAGGAATCGCGCCGTCAGCATTTCCCGATTCCAGTCTCCATCGACAAGGATCAGTTCTACTCGTACGAAGTCCGGGCGGTGGGCGACCGCATCCTGACCATAGTTGGCGGCCGTGTGGTTGATCAGTGGCGTGACGCGCGCTTCCGCACCGGGGGAGTCGGATTCTTCTCTGAACGGGGTGACAAGTCCTCCATCCGCTGGGCCAAGTTGCAGGAAGGCGAGAGCATCGCCGATAAACTGCGCAGCTACTTGACGTTCGGGCTCATCATCCCCGTCATTTAGCAACTATGGCAGGCGCGGGGGAATGGCAAGTCCGCCGATTTGATCCAGCCGGTCGAAAACGCCAAGTTGCATCGCGGCGCCCGTATTGAGATTGACTTCATAGAGCGCCGCCATCGCCGATCCGCGCACGCGCGCGGCGACAAAGGCCATGCCGGTCCGCGGCGAAATGTCGAAGCCCGCCACTTCCGACATATCGATATTCATCATGCCAACGCGATTCAGTTTGCCGTCATTCGGCGGAACTTGCGTGACCAAAGACCGCAGTTCAGCATCGATTCCATAGAGTACCGTCGTCGTCGCGCCGGCGACGCTATTGGTGTAAGCCGCGCCAACGATCTTGAAGTCCGTAATCGTATCCGAATTCAGCCGGCCGTCCACCGCGGCGACGGCGCCGGTATCGGGATGGAGCCGCAAGTTCTGGCCGGTATTGCTGACAACGCGAATGCGGTCGACCGTCGGGTTGAAATCGAACCCGAATTCGGTGCCTTCGAGGACGGTGGCGAACGGCGCGCTGCCCACGGCGGTGGCGATTCCGGTAGCCGTATCAATCACATACAGGCGACTCTGGCTGCCCAGACCGTACAACATGCCATTGGCGGGACGGAAGTCGATGCCGAGTATCGACTCGCCAGGCTGCAAGCTGCGGATCAACTTGCTGTCATCGGTGAACCCGGGCGTGTTCGTGTCGATGCGAATCAGCATATTCCGCCCGTTCAGGGCGAAGGCCGTCTCCGCCTGGATCCCGGCGGGCATCAGAAATCCGGCGGCCAAAACGGCCAATAAAGTAGTTAGTTTCATAAATGGTTCCTCGGCTTGCCGCAATTCGAAATTAGCGGCCGCCAGTCGCTGGTACGTTCCATTCCGGAAATCGGATGAACGCAGGAGTTCTGGGGCGTCCATGTTAAACTAATGAATTGCTGGGTCTCGGGCTTCGTGCAACGGACGGCTGCAAACCCCGCCAGGTCCGGAAGGAAGCAACGGTAGTGGTTTAGCTCGTGTGCCGCGGATCACCCGGGGCCTGGCATTAATACTATGGAAACCGGCTCCGCGAACCAGCCCTCGAAAGTTCCTTATCAGGTTATAGCGCGGAAATATAGACCCCAGTCGTTTTCGGAGCTGGTCAGTCAGTCCCACGTAAAGACAACGCTTGACAACGCGATCAAGCAGCGGCGCATCGCCCACGGCTACATTTTCAGCGGCCAGCGCGGCACCGGGAAAACCACGGTCGCGCGGCTGATGGCGCGATTCCTGAACTGTGTCGACGGCCCCACCACCACGCCCTGCGGCACTTGCTCCAGTTGCGTCGAAATCACGACGGGCGGCGCGGTGGACGTCATCGAAATCGATGCCGCTTCCAATCGCGGCATCAATGAGATGCGCGAATTGCGGGAAAGCGTTCGCTTCCGCCCGGCCCGCGACCGGTACAAGGTATTCATCGTCGACGAAGCGCATCAGATCACGAATGAGGCCTTCAACGCGCTGCTGAAGACGTTGGAAGAGCCGCCGGAGTGGGTCGTCTTTATTCTCTGCACCACCGAATCGCACAAGATTCCCACCACCATTGCCTCGCGCTGCCAGCAGTTTACGTTTCGCAGCGTGGATTTCGCCGAACTGGTGGCGCGCATGGAATGGATTTGCCAGCAGGAAGGCATCATCGCCGATCCGGACACGTTGGCCGTGCTGGCGCAGGTCGGCGAGGGCAGCGTTCGCGATTCGCTGTCCGCGCTCGATCAGGCGATTGCGTGCTGCGGCACGACGCTGAACGCCGATGAAGTTCGGGCGCTGCTCGGCCTGTTCGCGCTTGATGGATTGGACCAGGTCGTTGACGCCGTTGAACGGGGCGACTCGACGCGGGTACTTGAAATCGTGGCGGAATTGGACCGGAGCGGCGCGAACCTGCAGCACTTTTGCCGGGAGTTGTCGCGCCACATTCGGAATTTGCTCGTCGCCCGGATCACCGGCGCCAGCACGCGGTTGATCGCCGCTTCGCCGAGTGAACAGTCGAAGATGGTCGAGGTGGGGAAGCGGTTCAGCGAGGAAGATCTCACGCGCTATCTGCAAATCGTGCTCGATGTTTTCCGCGATTTGCAGTATTCGCTTCAGCCGCGTTTGCATCTGGAGTTGGGGCTGCTGAAACTCGTCCATGCCGGCCGGTTGACCAGCATTGAGGAAGCGTTGGCGAACCTCGGCGGCGCGGCGCAATCCGTTCCCAATCCGCCTCCCGCGGCGCCGAAGCCTATCATCACCGCCGCTCCCGTGCCAGCCGTCTCCCCTACATCCGAACCGATCAGTTTCGACGATTTGCCTCCGTGGCGAACCAAACCGGCCCCACCCGCGGCCAAACAGTCTCCACCGCCCAACAATGGCGGTTCGCTCCGCGATCGCATTCTCGCGGCTCTATCGGACGCTGGTTTGAAATACACCGCCGACGCCATTGAGGGGTCCGTCGTAAACGAACTCCCCGCCGAAGTGGAAATCGTCGCTCCAGAGGAGTTGCAGCTTTCCCTCAAAGAAAAGGAACTGCAACAGCTTCTCACCACGATTGGCGTCAATAAGCGTGTCCGTCTGCGATTTGAGGGCGGCGTAACAGCGGCCCCAGCCGCTAAGCCCGCCACCGCCTCAGCCCGCGAGGACGAAGTGGCGCAGCGCGCCATGGCCCACCCCATGGTTAAGCGCTTTCAGGAAACTTTCAAAGACAGCCAGATTCGCCAAGTGCGCGATCTGAAAGAATAGTCACCCCCGGAGGAACTTATGAAAATGCCCGGAAACATGCAGGCCATGATGCAACAGGCCCAAAAGATGCAGCAGAAGCTGCAGGAAGACATTACCGCCATCCGCGTCGAGGCCAGCGCCGGCGGCGGCATGGTCACCGTGCAAATGGACGGTAACAAGAAATGTCTTGCCGTCAAAATCGATCCTGAAGCGGCCGGCGACGCCGAAATGCTGCAGGATATGATCATGGCCGCCCTGAACGAGGCTTACAAAAAAGTGGAAGACCTGTCGCAGGCCAAGATGAGCGGAATGCTCGGCGGCATGGGCCTGCCGCCCGGCCTGTTCTAACCGAATAACTCCATGCCTGACTTTGCCGAACCCTTATCCCGGCTCGTGGACGAGTTCCGGCGTTTGCCGGGAATCGGACAGAAATCGGCGCAGCGGATTGCGTTCTTCTTGCTGCGGGCCACTAAGGAAGACGCTTTCCGGCTCGCCCGCGCTGTGGTCGATGTTAAGGAAAAGCTCGGTCTTTGCACGGTGTGCAACAACGTCAGCGATGGCGATCTGTGTCCCTACTGTTCAAACCCCAATCGGGATCAATCCATGATTTGTGTTGTTGAGGAAGCGCCCAATATCCTCCCCATTGAAAGCACGCGCGGCTTCGACGGACTTTACCATGTGCTGCACGGCTCCATCAGCCCTTTGCGCGGCATCGGCCCGGAACAGTTGAAGATTAAGAATCTGCTCCAGCGTCTGCAGTCCGGCGATGCTAAAGAGATCATTCTTGCCACGAACCCGACGGTGGAAGGCGAGGCCACCGCCGCCTATTTGTTGCGCTTGTTGAAACCCCTCGGCCTGCGTGTTACTCGTATCGCCATGGGCATTCCGGTGGGAAGCGATTTGGAATACGCCGACGAAGTTTCGATGTCGAAATCGATGGAGAATCGGCGCGAACTTTAGCCGCGGTCGAAAGCCATCGGTCCCATTCCTAGGAGCGTGTCCGAGAATTCCGTCACTTTGAAGGAACAAATAAAACAGAATCGGGTCATAATGTCTTATCTCGAAGGGCTACCGACCCTATCAGCCTGAGCGGAACTTGTTGCCGCCGCCGAGTCTGCGGGTTTGGCTCCCCGAAAAGCACTTGGCGTATTTCGTAAGCGACGTGGTGGATTAGTTGGATTTGCGGTCGATCCACGCCGTGTACGAAAAGGAAATGCGCGGCCAACCGCCTTACGATCCGCGCATGATGACGAAACTACTGGTATATGGCTATTGCGTGGGAGTCTACAGCGCTCGCAAGATGCAGCGGCAAGTTAAAGCGGCTGGAATTCGCTAAAAGGCCTACGGCAAGCACTTTGGAGGACACTCGTTAAAGCACTCGCAACGGATCGAACTCCCGCAGGCCCGCCTCGCTCAAGCCGCCAATCCGCACATCGCGCAGCACGTTGTCCATTGACTCCGCCAGCAACTCCACTTTCAGGTAGTTGTCGCTAAGCGCCATCTTCCCCTGGCCTAACGTCACCACCGAAAGCGTCCTGCCGACGAAGCCCAAACGGAACGCCGCGTTCTTCCGCTGGGCCAACTCACGCAGCCGCCGGTTTCGCTCCTTGCGAATCGGAATGGGCACCTGACCCGACGCCGCAGCCGCAGGCGTCCCCGGCCGCGCCGAGTACGTGAACACATGCAGATACGTAAACGGCAGGGTATCGATGAACTGATACGTCTCCTCGAATTCCGCCGCTGTCTCCCCAGGGAATCCCACCATGACGTCAGCGCCAATCGCCGCATCCGGCATCCATGCGCGCGCTTTCTGAACGCGGTCGGCGTAATGCCGCGGCCGGTACTTCCGATGCATCCGCCGTAATACCGTGTCCGACCCCGACTGCAGTGGCGCATGCACATGCTTGGCAATCCGCGGGGACTCAGCCATCAATCCCAGCAACTCGTCGGTGAAATCCATCGGTTCAACTGATGACAACCGCAGCCGTTCCACCGAGGTCTCATCCAGCATCCGCTTCACCAGTCCCGCCAGCCGAATCGTCGAGCCCGGCTCGCGCCCCCATCGCCCCAGATTCACACCGCTCAGCACCACTTCGCGATAGTTCCGCGCCAACCCGCGCACCTGCTCCAACACCTGCACCTCCGACATGGACCGGCTGCGCCCGCGCACAAATGGAATCACGCAAAACGAGCAACGATTGTTGCAGCCATCCTGGATTTTTAAGTTGGGCCGCGCCCGGTCACCCGCCGCGTCCGCAATGGGCGCAGAGAGAAATTCGTGTTGCGCGAATATATCGTGAACATGAATCTGCCCGTGAAAATGCCCCAATTCTTCGGCCACAATATCCGGTATCGCCGTCTTATCGGAATTGCCGACGACCCATGCCACGCCCGGCAATGCCGCAATTTCCTCTGGCGCCCGTTGCGCGTAGCAACCGGTGACCATGATCCGGGCGTCCGGATTCTCGCGATGCACGCGCCTCACGGTTTGCCGCAAATCGTCATCGGCGGCCGCCGTCACGGTGCAACTATTTAGAACGACAAGGTCCGCCTGATTCCTATCGCCAGCCGCATCCATCCCCCGCCGGCCCAGTAGCGATTCGAGCGCCGCCCCATCGGCCTGCGTCGCCCGGCAGCCAAAATTTTGAACGAAAAACTTCCGCACCCTATAAGTGTAACGGCTGCGACCCAGCTTCGGCTGGCGGCCAGACCTCCGATCACCAATCTCACGATTATAACTTTTGACTTATATTAGTATTGCATTATAATGACACCGTGGCGTGGGACGGCGAGGTCACAGATGAATTCAAAGCCTTGGTGGAACGGACTCACCGAACCCGAATGCATCTCGGTCGAGAGGGCCGTTTTGCCGCTGGAGCAGCGTGCTCCCCATCTCCCTTTTCCTGACAGCAGCGGGGTGAGCGTCTCGTGATATTCCGCTATGCGCGAACTGCGGGTGCAACGCCAGGGGCACCCCTACCGGGTACTCTACATTTTCGATCCTCGCCGCGTGGCGCTTCCGCTGCTGGGCGGCGACTAAACCGGGCATGACCGCTGGAATTAAAAGAAAATGGCGTCGGCAGATCAGCTTCACGAGAACTACCTTGCCGAGAATATGGAGGAAGACAGTGCCAAAGACTACAAAGGTCAGTGAGCTCAAAGAGATGCCGCTGCACGAACTGCGGGCTGCCCGCCACCTGACTCAGCAACAGATCGCAAAGACCCTTGACATGACGCAGGCGGCGGTTTCACAACTGGAGCAACGTACGGATGTCTATCTCAGTACGCTCGAAAAATTCGTTGAAGCGATGGGCGGACGGCTGGAAATGTACGCCGTATTTCCTGATGGAAAAGTGAAACTGGGTCTCGCTCGGGAAGCGTAATAGGCCTTCGCGGATGTTCCAAGATTAACAGCACATAACTCCTACGCAACAATGTTGTACGACCGCGCAGGATCGCGCAAATTGCATTCGCTCGTCGGGATTCTCGCGATGTGCGCGGCGTAGGTTTGCGGTGATTGTCGCCAGCCGCGCCCGGTAGCCAAAATTTTGAACGAAGAACCACCGCATTCTATAAGTGTAGCGGCTGCGTTTGCTCGCTGCCGGAGCATGGATTGACGTAGATAGATATAGCGTTTATAGCACTTGTATCGTATGCTGGATTTGAGGAGAGAATCCATGCCATCGCCGGAAAGCGCCAATACGCTGATCGCTCTATCCAATCCGGATCAAAAACAAGTGCTGGAGCTTTACCGGAAGATCCAGTGTAGCCGGGCCAAGTTGGTTGGCCCCGGCGGCAGGACGCAAAATCTTCCCGCGTCTCTTTACGACTTCTTGGTTACGCTCATCGCGGATCTCGGCGAAGGTCATTCGGTCGCCATCGTGGAGAATGACGCGCACTTCACCACCGTTGAGGCTTCACTCATGCTCGGAGTTTCGCGCCAGTTCCTTATTAAGTTGCTGGAGCGCGACGAGATCCCGCATCACATGGTGGGGACTCACAGGCGTGTTTACGTGCGCGACATCCTTGCGTACAAAGCCAAACGGGATTCAAGGCGCGGCCGGATCCTGAACGAGTTGACTCGTGCGGAAGCCGAAGACGGTCTCTACGATCTGGAACCGGCTGATGATCGCGCCGGGTAACGAGTACATCGCGGTTCTCGACACCTGCATTCTGGCGCCGATGCCGCTCTGCGACACGCTATTGCGGCTGGCCGAAGATCCGGCGTTCTACAGTCCGAAGTGGTCGGACGATATCCTCCGGGAACTCCGGTCCACGCTCCAACGCCTTGGCTACACTTCGGCCCAGGCCGACCGGCGCGTCACGGCGATGGAGAACGCCTTCGAGGACGCTAATGTCAGTGGGTACGAGATCCTTGTCGCGTCGATGACGAACGACGCGAAGGACCGCCACGTCCTGGCCGCCGCCGTCCGCTGCGGCGCGAATGCCATCGTCACGGAGAACGTGAAGCACTTTCCGCCGGAATCCGTGAGCCCTTTCGACATCGACGTGGCGACGCCTGACGACTTTCTGGCACACCAGTTTCATCTCAACCAAGACTTGTTCACGCAGAAGCTTGTGGCGCAGGCAGTGGGCCGAAGTGTAAGCATCGCCGATCTGCTTGCGCGCCTATCGAAGTGGGCACCCAAGACTGTCGCACTCCTGGCGGATCTACGTTGAAGGCGCATGGAGCCTATCGATCTTACCGCGGTCTGCCTCGCGCCCCCCTACTCCGGCAAATCCTTCGGCGGTTCCGGAAGGAAGAAGCTCGCAATGAAACCGATCAAATAAGCGCCAGTTCCCACAATCGCCGCCGCGTATGCCAACTTAGCCGCCGGACCCGCGCCCGGCGCCGTTTTGGCCAGGTGGACCGTCAATAGCGCCGCCGATGTGCCCAACATCCTTCCGCCGATGTTGGCGGCAAAGCTCTCGCCTGTTCCGCGCAAATAAGTCGGATACACGCGCGGCAAATAGTTGCCCCAGAAACTGAACTGCGCCACCGTCAACAGCCCGACAATCGCAATTCCCCACTGGAGCGTCTGCACATCCGTTCCGCTGGCGACAAAGAAAACCCACGGCAATATGAAGAGGCCGGGGATTTGGAAAATGCGAATCAACAATCGGCGGCTGACGATCTGCACGGCCAATACCGCCAACACTAAACGCCCGACCAGGCCGCCCATCTCCTGCCAGAACTGCACGCCGGAAACTACTTTCTGCACTGCGGCCGGCGCCATCCCAGCCAACTCCGCCAGCCCCGGTACAATCCGCGGAATCTGCTGAATCGCGCCGAAGGCCGCCGCGTAGCTGGCCGCGTACATGATCATCGTTACCCAGGTGGTTCGCGCATACTGCGGCTGGAACAGGGCCACGAAGCTCGGCCGCTTCAATGTTCCCGCCGCCTTCTTCGCCGCCCACGCGGGCGACTCCGGCAGGAACGGGCGAATTATAATCAGCGGAATCGCCGGCAGCACGCCGGATATCAATGTGTACCGCCATGCCGAATGTCCGCCATAAATCTCCGGGAACCAGTTGGCGTTGGTGACCGCTATGAAATAAGCCCCAGTCACCAGCAACCCGCCGATCGACGAAAACGCCTGCGTGTATCCCAGAACTTTTTCGCGCTGTTTCTCTTCCGGGAAAAGCTCCGCCAGCCACGCCACCGCCGCCACGAACTCCACGCAGACTCCAATGAACGTCAGGCAACGGAAGAAAAGCAGCCACTCGAGCGACGTTGCGAATCCCGACGCCAAGGCGGAAAACGCATAAATCAATACGCTCCACACCAGCACTCGACGCCGGCCCCAAAGGTCCGCCAGATAGCCGCCCACCATGCCGAAAAGTCCGCCCGCGAAGGCGGGAATAAAGAACAGCCAGCCCACCCAATCCAGGTAGGCGGGAGTGCCGGGCTTCAGTCCGCCAAGCTCGATCAGGGCCGGCCCCACAATCAGGGGCAGCACCAGCAGCACGTAGATGTCGAAGGCAAAGCCTATCGATGCGACCAGGCAGATCAGCCAGTGTACCCAAGTGAATTTTTGCGTTTCGGCAGCCATTTTGTGTTCCCAGCATTATACAGAGAAGTATCGGGTTACCGTATTGGCGGAAGGTTTCGGAGTGAGAATCGAAACGAACCACAGGAGGAATACGGACCCCAACGTCATCGGTACAACCGGTAAGAGGCCGAAAACGGTGAACCCGCGGGGAGCGAAAAACAGCGCCAGCGTGCAACCGGCTACCCATATCGTCGCCGCCAGCGCGCCCCACTTCGTGCTGCCCTTCCAGAACAGCGCGCCAACATAAAGCGGCATCATCGCGGAGAATCCGGCGAATGAGAATTGAATTGCCAAGTCAAAAATACTCGCCTTCGCGTTCAACGCCGTGAAGTACGCGAACGCCGTCACCAGCACGATGAACAGCCGCCCTGTCGCCACCTGCGCCTTTTGTCCGAATCGGTCCCGCGCGCCATAGAACGCAAAAATGTCTTCGGTGAACATTGTGGACAGCGCCAGAATCTGCGAGTCGCTCGCCATCACCGCCGCCATGATCCCCGCGCCCAGCATGCCCGCCAGCCACTCCGGCGCAAAATGGGAAAGCAGTTGCAGCATGACGTCATCGGCGACCACCGGCTGGCCCGTCAACGCTTTCAAATCGATCTTCGCCGCCAGCGCCGGTATCTCCTGCGCCTGATTCGCAAACACCCCCAGGCAAACGCATGGCAGCCAGATCAGCAGAATGCAAATCGGATACAGCATCACGGTCTTTTTGAACTGCGTCATTTTCTTCGCCGTCAGGCAGAAAATAGCGATGTGCGGAAACGCAATCGCCGAAAGCGGATTGAACGTGTAGCTCAAAAACGCGAGCGGCGAAAACTTCTCCCGCGTCAACAAATGCGCCGATTTCGTATCGTCCAGCATCCGCTCCGCAATCGAAGAAAATCCGCCCATTCCATTGCCAATCACTACCACCGCGATCATTCCGAACGTCAAAAAAAGCGCGGTCTGAAACGCGTTCACCCACGCCGTTCCCCGCATCCCGCCGAAGAATACATAGCTCATCACCACCACGGCCACCAGCAACCCGCCCGCCCAGAATGGAATCAGGCCGCCGCTAATCACGCTCAGCGTGGTTCCTCCGCCCATCACGCCGATGACGATGTAAGGCACCAATAAAGCCGCTTGCAGGAAAAAGATCAACGTGCCGATGTGCCCGCATTCCCAGCGGTCGCGGAAGATCTGCACCGGAGTGATGTGGCCGAACTTCTTTCCCACGGCCCAGAGCCGAGTTCCCAAAAACAGCAGGCAAATCGGCACGACAAACGCCGAACTCGACGCCATCAGCCCGAACGTCACGATGCCGAAATTGAATGCGTGCCCGCTGGATCCCAAGATTGCGAACGCCGTCATGTGCGTTCCGAACAGGCTCAACACAAACACCCATGGCCCCAGCGCGCGCCCGGCTAGAAAGTAGTCCTCGGCCTGTCCCCGCGACTGTCGAAACGCGAAGATGCCAATGTACAGAACAATCGCCAGATACGCCAGCACAAACAGCGTCGGCGTCACGCTTCGGGCTCTTTCTCCACCCAGGCTTCCAGCCGCTCCGGCCACGCCCAACGGACCAGGAACACCATTAACAGCGAAGCGCCCGCCGCATATAACGCGTGGTAAAGCAGCCCGATTGGAATGAAGCCGAAAATCAGCGGACGCGCCGTCGTCCAGTTCCAGAAGTCCTGGTGCAATGCGTAGTAGAAAATCAAAAGCAGCAGTATGGGGATTTTCATTGGCCGATAGCGAACAAATGATCTTTACCGCGAATGAAGATCATCCCGTTGGCGATTGCCGGCGAGGCTAACACCGGCTCGCCAACCGAATTCGTCCGCAGCACGGCGAACTCCGGTCCGGCTTGAATCACATGGGTTTCTCCATCCTCACTCGTGAGAAGGATTTTCCCATCATAGGCTACCGGCGAGCCGGCAAACTGCGCGCCCTGCCCTGGCCGCTTCCCCTCATACCCCACGCTGCCGGTCTCTGCGTCCAGGCACGTTATCAATCCCTTGTCCGTGACCAGGTAGACATAGTCGCCATAGAAAATCGGCGACGGGACATACGCCGTGCCTTTCGAATACTCCCACAGTTTCGTTCCGTCTCCCCCGGCGCGGAACGCCCACGCATACTTGTCGGGATAGCCCGCCGACACCACCACAATTCCCTTCCCGGAGACCGGGCTTGGCACCGCGTTCCCCTTCACACCCGGCCCGCTCCACCGCTCCTTCCCGGTCTTCACGTCGTAGGAGATCACTCTGTCAATTGCCGTCGTGATCAGTTCCGTACCAACCAGCATCGGGGTCGACCACGTCATATCCGTCGTACGTTCCGTCTTCCAAACCAACTCGCCATTCTTGCGGTTTATCGCCACCACTTTCGATTTCTGATCGCTGGAATCGCACTGCAGAATTAACAACTCCCCCGCCAGCACCGGCGATGCCCCCGGCCCCATGCCAACGGTTTGAATCTTCCCCGGATCGTACTTCCAAAGCGCCTTCCCATCTATGTCGTATGCGTAAAATCCCTCCGCGCCAAAAAACGCGTAAACCGCCTGACCGTCCGTCGCCGGCGTCGGAGCCGCATAGCTGCCGGACTTGTGCCGCTCGTCGTACACCACGCCTTCATACGCAATCCGTTGCCACAAAATCTTCCCCGTCTTGCGGTCCAAACACAGCAGCACTAATTTGTGCCGGACATCGGCGCCAACACTGTCCGGATGCCGGAACGGCGTGCCGCTCCACAGATGTTTCGGCGGCTGATTCCCCTCCGCTTTGCCCGCCTCAACGTCAGTGGTCAGAAAGACGCGATCTCCCCAAACTATAGGCGACGATCGCCCCCTTCCGGGAATCGCCGTCTTCCAAACAACATTCTTTTCCGGACTCCATTCCACCGGAAAGTTTTTCTCCGCGGAGATGCCGTTACCTCCCGGCCCGCGCCACTGTGGCCAATTGTCAGCCGTGAGGGACGTCATACCCAATAGAAGTAGGCAGAATACGCGCATGTCCAAGTGTACAGTGGAGCCAGGATACGTTACTAAACGCCGTTCAAAGACGTCCTTCGGGGGAGGGTCTCTCGTGAGGCTTTGTTAACCTGAGAGGACTGAGGTGTGTTTTTGTATTTTCATCGGATCGCCGCAATCGCAGTGTTTTGGTCCGCCAGCGCCTTCACGCAAACCGCCGCAACGCTTACCGGCACAGTTCATGACGCCACTGGCGGCGTTGTCCAGGGCGTTGAAATCACCGTCACGCAAACGGCAACGGGCTTGGTGCGGAAGGCTGTCTCGAATCGGGACGGAGTTTACCTGGTCCCCGCATTGCGTTCCGGCGCCGTCGAGATTCGCGCTACAGCTTCCGGCTTCCGGCCTCTCCTTCGCAAGGGAATCGACCTCACCGTCAACGAAACCGTCAAAGTGGATTTGGATCTCGCGATCGGCGCCGTGGATCAGGAGATCACCGTCGTCGCCTCCGGATCCCAAGTCAACACCGCCACCTCCGAACTCGGCTATCTCGTCTCGGAAAACGCCATGCGCAATCTCCCTCTTAACGGCCGCAACTACACGGACCTGGCCCTATTGCAGCCCGGCGTCGTCGCCTACCCGCATCGCGATGGCGGCTCCGTAGTAGCCCACGGTCTCGGCATGAGCATCAACGGCCAGGACCCACGTTCCAACGTCTATCTCATCGACGGCACGCCCCAAAACGACTTCACCAACGGCCCCGCCGGATCCGCCGCCGGCACTGTCCTTGGCGTCGAAGCAATTCGCGAATTCCGCGTGGAAGTGAACAACTACTCCGCCGAGTTCGGCCGTAACTCCGGCGGCCAGATCAACACCCTCACCAAGTCCGGATCGAATGCCCTGCACGGCAGTCTCTATCATTTTCACCGCAACGACAACTTCGACGCTCGCAATTTCTTTGACCCTTCCAAACGCCCTGAATTCAAGCGAAATCAGTTCGGCGGCAGCCTGGGCGGTCCCATTCGCCGCGACAAGGACTTCTTCTTTTTTACCTATGAAGGCCTTCGTGACCGTCTCGGCCGCACCATTGTTTCCGCCGTCCCCGACGACAATGCGCGTCAAGGAATTCTGCCGGGCGCCACCGTACCGGTTAGCGCGGCCGTTGTTCCGTTCCTGAATGAAATCCCACGCGCCAATGGCAACTCGCGCGGCGGCGGCCTTGCCGACTACGTCTTTGGCTTCGCCCAATCCGTCAATCAGCACTTTGTGCAAGGCCGTTATGACCGCAACTTTGGCAACTCCGGCCAGTTTTTCACCCGCTACACTTTCGATGACGCAGTGCAGACTCTCCCCACGGACTTCCCGCAATTCCCTCGCCAGTTCCTTTCTAAGAACCAGTTCCTGACCACCGAGTATCGCCACGTCGTTTCCGCCCGGACCCTGTTGCATTTCCGCGGTTCGTTCAGCCGCACTACGACATTTCAAAATGTGGAAGCCAACACCGCCACGCCGCTTCCGGAGTTTGTTCCCGGCCGCGGCCTGACCGGCAATATCGACATTGGCGGCATGCCCCGCTTCGGTCCCCAGGCTTCCGCCAATCTCCGGCTAACCCAGAATGTTTACGGCTTTGAAACTGGCGCCAGCCTAACCCGCGGCCGCCATTTCCTGAAAGCCGGAATGCTCGCCGAACGCTACCAGGACAACATGGTTAACCCCACGTTTTCGCTGGGCACCTTCACTTTCAACGATCTCCGCTCGTTTCTGACGAATACACCCGCCCGCTTCCTGGGGCTGTCGCCCGCTGGTCAATTTGACCGCTACTGGCGCTTCACGCTGATGGGTTTCTACCTCCAGGATTCATGGAAAATTCATCCTCGGCTCACCATCAATCCCGGCCTCCGTTATGAATTCGCCACCATGCCCATTGACATCTACGGTCGCGATTCCGCCCTGCTGAATCTGTTTACCGACTCCGCGCCGCGCTCCGGGCAACTCTATCAAAACCCCACAAAAAAGAACTTTTCTCCCCGCTTCGGCTTCGCCTGGGACGTTTTCGGCGCCGGCAAGACCGCCGTCCGGGGCGGCTATGCACTCATCTATAACACCAACGGCCAGCAGACGCTCATTGTCACCGTCACCAATCCCCCCTATACTCCGCGCGTGGGTATCGCCAACCCCACCTTCCCCAATCCGCCCTTCGAGCGCGGTCTGGGCAACACTATTCGCCCGGTCGAGTGGAACATCAAGAACCCCTATATGCAGACGTGGAATCTGAATTTGCAACAAGAATTGCCCGCCGGTGTCGTCCTTACGCTCGGCTACGTCGGCTCGCGCGGCATTCATCTTCTACGTTCCAATGACGTCAATATCGTGGAACCTGTCCGCCAGGCCGATGGCACTCTCATCTTCCCCGTCGGCGCTCCGCGCCGCAACACCGCCTACACAACGATTGAGTTGAAATCGAGCGACGGCAACTCCTGGTACCACGCCGGGATCATGGAAGTCCGTAAACGCCTCGGCCGTGATTTGCAGTTCCAAAGCTCCTACACGTTTGCGCGCAACCTGGACACCACCCAGGCCTCCACGTTTTTCTCCGACGCTACCAATGGCACCACCTCCGCCATGCCCGAATTCCCTGGCTTCAGCTACAACAAAGGCCTCGCCGATTATCACGCCAAACACAACTGGGTCACCAACTTTCACTGGGACATTCCGCTCTTCCGCGCCGCAACGGGGGCTACGAAGGCGGTCCTTTCCGGCTGGGAATTGGCGGGCATTTCGAACATGCGAAGCGGCAGCCCTCTCACCGCTTTCGTCAGCGGCAACCGCTCCCGCTCCGCCTGGTTCCCGTCGCTTGGTCCGGGCCTCGGCCAGGACCGGCCCAGTCTGGCGCCCGGCTTCACGCATGAATCGGCTGTTCTTGGCCGCCCCACTCAATGGTTCAACCCGGCCGCGTTCGTTCTCTCTCCGGCCGGGCAACTCGGCGCCCTCGGCCGCGGCACATTCATTGGCCCCAACCTTCGTACCTTCGATCTGTCGTTGTTGAAGAATTTCGATCTCGCGAAATGGAACGATCAGGCGCGCCTGCAGTTCCGTGTCGAATCGTTCAATCTCTTCAATCGCGCCAACTTTGGCACCCCGAACATTCTGGCAATCTCCACCACCACCGGCCCTATCTCGACCTTTGGCGCCGTCCGCAACACCATCACCACCGCCCGCCAGATCCAGCTCGGCCTGCGTCTGCAGTTCTAGTCAGGGACTTCGCCGGTCGAGAGGCTGAACTTTCCACCAGCCGTCGATGGCGTTGGTTAGCGATTCGACTACGTCGCGATGTTGGGCGGCGAGGTTTTGCTTTTCGCCCGGATCGGCGGCGAGATCGTAAAGTTCGGGCTCAGTTCCCCAGGCGGTCTCCGGGCGGCCTTCCCAGATGGGTTGGCTCAGATTGGGTTCGAAAGGGAGAATCAGTTTCCAGTTGTCGCGGATGGCCCAGCGGTATTTGAGGTTAGCGGCAGGCTTGGCGATATCGATGGACGTATGCATGAAGTTGGCGCCGAACAGCGTCTGGCGGGCGGCCAGTTTCTTCGTGTCGCGGACGTCGATTCCGGGCCAATTGACGGGGGGCTTGCGACCGGCGGCGGAGATAATGGTGGGGGCGATGTCCAGGCTGGAGACAAATATTTTGTCGTCGCGATGGGGCCGGATTTTGCCTTTCCAGCGGAAGAAAATCGGCGTGCGGAGTCCGGCGTCGTAAGGGGAGAGTTTCGCCCGGGTGGCGTAGAGTGACTGCTGCCCTTCCAGTTGGACCCAGCCGTTGTCGGCGACGTAGATGAATACGGTATTTTCGCTCAAACCTTTCTTGTCAATGTGGGCGACGAGTTGGCCGATGGTCTCGTCAAACCATTCGATCATGGCCATATACTTGGCCTGCGCGGTCGGGAGTTTTGAATACTTGTCGAGCAGACGCGCCGGCGGATTGTGCGGCGTGTGCGGCATCATGGGCGCGTACCAGAGCAGGAACGGCTTGCCCGCAGCGCGGTCGACGAAATCGAAAACGGGCTGCATGGTTTGACGGCCGATTTGGAGGCCCACATCGCCATGGCGGCCGCCGCGGGCAACGTCGCCGTGCGACATGCATTCGGTGAAGCCGCAGCAGGTGCATTCGCCCTCCCACCACTTGCCGGACTGGTGGCTGACATAGCCCGCGGCGCTAAGTTCGCCTACTATGGTTTTCGACTTCTTGAAGAGGGAGACCATGGCGGCGCGGCTTTGTGGATCTTTCGCGTTGCCGGGAGGATCGTTGCCAGTTATTAGGTGCTGATGCGGGTAGAGGCCAGTCATCATGGACGCGAGCGACGGGCGGCAGAGGCTGGCGGGGACATAGCCGCGAGTGAAGAGCAACGACTCGGCGGCGAGTTTGTCGATGTTGGGCGTCCTGGCATGGGGGTGGCCCATGAAGCCATAGTCGCGCCAGCCGTGATCGTCGGAGAGGATCATGACGATGTTGGGCGGGCCGGCGGCCCAGAGCGACGCGGCGGCGAAGGCGAGGAGGATCGATTTCACTTATGCAGGAATATCACAATTGGTAGAGCATCCAGTAGACGATCACGCCGGTGACGCTGACGTAGGCCCAGATTGGGAAGGTGATGCGGGCGATTTTGGCGTGGGCAGGGAAGCGTTCGCGAAGCGCGCGAAAGAGCGTGATGGGCGCCATGACGCCGACGATGGCGGCGAGGATGGTATGGCTTAAGAGGATGGCGAAATAGACGGTCCGGATGGGGCCTTCCTTTTGGAAGCGAACCGAGCCGACATTGAAATGATAGAAAAGGTACGAGGCCAGGAAAATGGAAGAGACAGTGAACGCGGCAAGCATCACCTTCTTGTGCGCTTCGCGCTTGCCTTGGCGAATCAGCCGATAGCCGATGAGGAGGAGCACAAACGCCGTCGCGTTAAGCGTTGCGTTCACGGCCGGCAAATCCCGCAATTCCATTACGAAGCCTCCTTGTACACAGCTGAGATGCCGGCGAGCAGCGCGTCGAATTCTTCTTTTTCGGTAGTGGGAAAATGTCCGCGGACCCGGCCTTGGCCATCCACGAGCATGACGCGCGTGGAGTGGCTTTGCGCGATGTCGAGCGCCCCCACCTGGAAACCGTCCTTAGCCACCGTGCTGATGATTTCGCGCCGGCCGGTGAGGAAGAACCAGCGGGCGGGGTCGGCTTTGTAGCGCTTGGCGTAGGCGGCGAGGATCTCGGGGGTGTCGCGTTCGGGATCAACGGTGAACGAGACGAATTTCAGACCTTTGAAGGCGTAGGTTTGTTCCTGAATATCGTGGATGGCAGTGTTCATGCGCGGGCAGGGTCCGTTGCACGAGGCGAAGAAGAATGAGGCGAGCCAGGGAGCGCCGTTAAGCATGGCGCTGTTGAAACTCGCGCCGGATTGAGACGTCAGATGGAAGGGCGGGACGGTATTAAAGATGGGGAGCGCTTTCGGGCGGGCGCAGGACGCGGCCAGCAGCCCAGCAGCGAGCCATTCGCGCCTATTAAAGACGCGGGCGGTCAAGGAGGAGCAACCCATATAGGACTGGCAGATAAATGACGGAGACGAGCAGGACGCTCCGCGCCTTCAGAAAAGTGCGGTCCTTCGACATGCGGACACAGGCGGCGACGAAGGCCACGCCGGCGGCGAGCGTGCCAGCGGCATAGAAGTCGCCAGTCATGTCGAGGTAGCGAGGCGCGAGGCTGACGGGGATCAACAGCACCGAGAAAAGCAGCATTTGACGGACCGTGGACTCGCCGTCGGGCTCGACAACGGGAAGCATCTTGATACCGGCGCGCGCGTAATCTTCGCGATACATCCAGGCGATGGCGTAGAAATGGGGGAACTGCCAGAAGAAGAGAATTGCATAGAGTGCCCAGGCCTCGGCTGTAAGCGTTCCGCTGGCGGCGGCGAATCCGATGAGCGGCGGCATGGCGCCGGGGACGGCTCCGAGTGTGGTTGAAACCGGCGAGATTTTTTTCAACGGCGTATAGATGCCGAGATAGGTGGCCAGGGTGAATAGGCCGAGATTGGCGGCGAGCCAATTGACGCCAAGTCCAAGTTCGAAAAACCCGGCGAGGGATAAACCGAGGCCGAATAACAAGGCGTTGCGGGGATTCATTTGGCCGGCGGGAAGCGGACGTCTTTCGGTGCGCCGCATGCGTGCGTCGGCATCGCGTTCGTACCACTGGTTTAGGGCGGCGGTGCCGGAGGCTATCAGTCCGGTGCCGATGATGGTGTGCAAGAGCAACCAAATGTCGACGGCTCCGGTGAGGCCGAAGTAGTAGCCCATGCCGGTGCTCATCAGAATCAGCCAGGTAATGCGAGGCTTTGTGAGGGCGATGTAGTGCTTCATTGAGCCACCGCGCCCGTGCGAACGTATCGCGATATTTGCATTCCCATCAACGCGGAACAGGCCGTCGTCAGCGCTCCGACGGCGACATGCATCACTGTAAAGGTTAACATGGCGGCCTGTCCGGTAGCTTGTTCGCGGAACTCGATGCGGTATAAATACGCGCCGAGGCCGATGAGCATCTGGACGCCGGTCATTATAAGGAGGGTGAGTGCGGGACGCTTGACCGCCGCCGGGGCGTTTTCGGTGGAGAACGCGGCGATCCCGGCGTACATGACCATTCCCATGACGAGCATAGCGCCGGCCACGTGGGGCAGAAGTCCAAGAAATTGATGGCGAAAAAGTGCCCCGAGGGCGGTTTGGATGAGCAGGCCGATCCAAGTGGCGCGGGCGAGGGCTTTGAGCGATGGCGAGCCTTCATCGGGAACGGTGGCTGCGGCGCCTCGCCAGGAAAGTTGGAGGGCGGCGACGGCGCAGACGGAGGTCATCACGGAGGCGCTGATGGCGTGGGCGATTCCGGCGATTCCGGCGGCGGTTTTAGCTTCCAGGAGGCCACCGGGAAGGGCTGCGAAGAGCACTGACCCGGCAAGCCAGGCGCGGAGTTGGCCGGTTACGGTGAAGGCCAGGGCGATGGCGCCAATCGCGGCGGCGGTCGAGATTCCCCGGTGGAGGCCTTTCCAGAGAGATAAGTTCAATCCGGGCATGGTGTTGGAGCTAGTCAGGTGAGCGCCGGTGACGACGGCAGCCAGAGCGCAAGTGGCTGTGGTGATCGCGAGGATGAGCTTGAAGTTTGCGCGCATTCCTAGGACCAGTTTATCGTATTTATGGAATTATTCTAGTTTTACAATAAAAATTGTGGGGGGGCCGACTCTTACTTGCCGCACTTCCTGCCCCCGAAGCGCTGCCGAGCCTGCCCTACTGGCCGAATCGCAGAATGGACGCTTTTTTGCTTTACTCGAAACGGCTCCTGACGTCAAATCTATCTGCATAGCAGGAAAATTAGGCACCGCCGGGATGCGACAAAAGGGCCCGTTGTAAGCCTTTTTAGTCTAACTGATAGCCCACTTCATATATCGGAGCCGAATGGAGGCTTCCAAAATGCCCAAGAACATCATCCTGTTGTCCGATGGCACTGGTAACAGCGCCGCAAAGTTGGCCAAGACCAATGTCTGGCGGCTCTACCAGGCCCTTGACCTATCCCGGCCGGAAAAGCAAATCGCGTTCTACGACGATGGGGTCGGCAGTTCCTCCTTCAAGCCCCTTTCCATAGTTGGAGGCGCTTTCGGCTGGGGACTCAAGCGGAACGTCCTGGACCTCTACACGTTTCTTTGCCGCAACTATAACGACGGTGACAGAGTTTACTGCTTCGGATTCAGCCGTGGGGCCTTCACGGTCCGTTCGCTGGCCGGTCTCATCGGCTACGAAGGACTTGTTTCCGATCCCACTGACGCCGGCCTACTGAAGCGCGCCAAGACTGCTTTCCGCGAATACCGCCGCAAGCGCTTTTCCGCCGACATCCCGCTCGACAAAATCGGTCGCGCCATCCGCGATCTTTTTGTTGGCGATAAGGACTACCGCACGCGAAAGGACAAGCATCCCTATCCGCGAATCGCCTTTTTCGGCGTGTGGGATACGGTCGCCGCTTATGGCCTCCCGATTGACGAATTGACCCGCGCCCTGAACTGGTTTTGGCGCCTCTACCCAAAGGACCGCGAGCCGCTCGATAGGATCGACCGCCTGTGCCACGCCGTCGCCCTCGACGATGAGCGCAACACTTTTCACCCCATGCTCTTCAACGAAGAGAATGAACCTGGCCGCAACGAACATACTAAGAACATCCGCGAAGAACGAGTCTCGCAGGTGTGGTTTGCCGGTATGCACTCTAATCTTGGCGGCGGCTACCCGGACGATGCGCTCGCCTACGTCTCGCTGGAATGGATGATGAGGGAAGCCCAGGCTAGCGGGATCCTCTTCAGGCCCAAAATTTCCCTTGATTCGATGAACCCGGCGGCGGAGGAAAAGGAACTCCTCCTCCTGTCGAACGCCGGCGCTCCCGGAAAGGTTTATGACTCGCGCCGGGGCCTCGGAGGGTTCTACCGCTATCTTCCGCGCAAAATCGCCGACCTCTCCCGCGACACTATAGATAAGACCAGTCCCGTCGTCATCCCGCGCCCGAAAATCCACGAAAGTGTCTTTCATAGAATTAAGGAAGGCGTCGACCGCTATGCCCCCATCGGACTCCCGCTCACATACGCGGTCGTCAAGAAAAACGGCGACATCGTTGACAGCATCGCAGTGCTTGAGCATCCCGACCAGGCAAAAAGCCGAGTCAACCAGCAGGAGAAGATTTGGGATCACGTCTGGCGGAAACGGGTCGTCTATTTTGCGTCCATCGTGGTCGCCGGCTACCTGGTCACATTCCCGTGGCACCAGGACACGACTGAGGCGTGCGAGGGCCGGGTTTGTGTTATCTCTCCTCTAATCAATTGGGCTGGAGCGCTGCTTCCGGGCTTTCTCGATCCGTGGCTCGCGGCTTACAGGAGTCATCCCGGTCATTTCGCGGCCGCCTTCGTTTTGTTCGTCGGTCTTCTGAAGATAGGGAACCGCATTCAGCAACGAATCTTCGACGACATGCGCGGCCTTTGGACCGAAAGAATCCAGAATCCTGGTACTGCCGGTAACGTGGCTCCAATACCCACCAATGCGCTGTTCGTCATCCGCACGCATCGCGTTTACCAATGGTTTTTCCGGCAGATGAAGAGGCGCGTATTACCGGCACTTTTCGCCGTGATCGCCCTGGTAGCGCTGGCAGGAACCACCAGCCGCCTGCTATTCAAGTCGTTCAGTTCCTTCGGTGGTGTGTGTAATGATCCCGCCCCGGGTAGCTCCCCTCCTAATACGTTTCCAGCAAACTCTCCCTGCTGGGCATATATCGATCCGAATCTCGAGATTAAGGCGGGAAAAAACTATAAGATCACTCTCACGGTCGGCGACCCCAGTAAATACTTGGACAATGGGAGTATCAAGGCTGGCCTGGGTGGGTTTGGCCGTGAGAAGATGCCTTGGATTCACCCGGCGGCTTTCTTCTTCCGCCGTCATCTGGGCGAGCCTTGGTTCAAACCCATCGCCCGCATCGGAGAAACGGGGACCGACGAGTACGTCCTCAGTCCTGAAGATGGTTCCACCGCGGGCGATAAAACCTACACCATGACCAGTAAGATCACTGCGCGCCGGGAGGGAAAGCTATACCTCTTCGTCAACGATGCGGTCCTCCCCGTTCCTAATGCCTGGCAGCGCTTCTACAACAATAATAAGGGCGCTGAGATGACGGTTAAGGTGGAACCATTGGATACGGCAAAATAATGGAAATTGCGAAGAGCCGGGTATCAATCTAACTAGGCGTCACGGGTTGACTCATAACCGGATATTTGGCGCGGGTACGCGCGGAAACCGGACCGAAGCTCAATCGTGAACACCGGCAATCGGCGCCGATCTCCGTGGAACTCGGATCGGACTCGGTCGTGACAAATCACTCGCCGGGAAACGACTGGCGCGCGATGCGCATCGCGCGCAGCCATAAGCGATTACTCAAAGGAAGTCTGAGGCCAACGGCAGGTCCGAGTTTTTCCGAATGCCGACCAAGGGAGGAAACGCGGAGCAGGTAACCAGGACAGGCCGATTTGTGGCGCAGGAATTGTCAGACGGGGACAACGCTTTTCGACATCAAGTTGCCCCGCGGTTCGCCGTTCTATTCAATGCCAGTTCGCCGCACGGAAAAGATAGTCGTAGACGACACCGCTGTCTCCCGCGCGTTTCATGTGTTTAGAGATGGAACGTAGTACATCGGGCGGCGCGGGTCGAAAAATGAAGGCCTATTCCACTGCTTTGCCGGTGGTACTGACCGTATCGTTGGTGTCGTGGACGGTTCGGTTGGGCTGTAACTGTCCGTGGCCCCAGACCGGATGACGATCCTTTTCACCCATTCGCCACCGCAAGGGTCGGACATCATGCCGATCAAAAACTTCCGGTAGGGTCAGTTCTTGAAAGCGAAGTCGGCGGTCTTGGAATCCTTGGCGGCGACGGTGACTTTGATTTCCTGCGTCCCGAGTTTTTCGTGCCAGGCTTCGAGCGTATAGTCGCCAGGCGGGAGGCCAATCAGGGAGAATTCACCATCCTCCGCGGTCACAGCGAAAAACGGGTGGGAGACGACGCCCACGTAGGCCTTCATCCAGGGATGCACGTTGCACTTGAAGGGGATCATGATGTCCTCCCTGTCGAACTGCTTACTCATCTTTTCGCCCTTCGGAGCCTGGGAAGTGTTCCACTCCTTGTTGTTCTTCGGCATCGGGTGGACGTTGTGCATCGACGGATCGTTGTTGGTGATGTCCAAGTCCTGGCCGGTCATTACGCCAAGCACGCGAGGTGTATAAATACAGCCCTTTTGGTCGAGGGAAACGGCCGTTTGCGGGACGGGCCATTGGCGCGCGGGAAGGCCGGACTTGACGTAGACGAAGACGTTCTTTAGAGTTCCGTTGGCGTTGATGACGGTGTCCTCGACGAGGATTGGTCCTTTATGCTGATTGGCGCAGGCGGGGACTGCGTCCATGCTGATTGTTTTCGGCGCGGGTTTGGCGCCGGTAAATGTCACCTTGCCGGTGACGGAAGCGACGGCGGCGGGATCCAACGCCGGAGTCTCCATTTTCGTTTCGCCGGGCTTGGAGTCGCCGCAAGAACAAACCAGGACCATTCCAGCCAGGACGGCCGGCAAACTTCTCAATACTGACGCCATAGGGTACATCATAGTATTCAAACCACTGTCACCGCTATGAAACGAGCAAAACCGATTAATCTATTGGGGAGCGGCGGGCTTTCGCAGGGTTGGGTACGTGATGCCGAGTTGCTCCAAGTAGGTCGGAAACTTCGCGGGGTCGTAGTAGAACTTGCGCATTTGCTCTCGGTATTTGGCCATTCGCTCGGCGTTGAGTTCGATGGCGGGCTGATCGGTGTCGGCGATTAGCGGTTGATACTTCAGGTCTTTGGTTTGGACCTCGCGGAAGTACTTCCAGGCGTCGGCGATGAGTTCGGGTTTGAGCAGAAAATCGAGCGCGGTAGTGGCCTGGACTTTTGCTCCGGCAGTGGAACCTTTGTGGGCGAGCGGCGTCGCCATGGCGACGGCGTTAGCCCAATGGTGGCCGGGAAGGTTGGGGATGTTAGCGGGGAAGCGCATGTAGACCATAGGTACGACCCAGGAGATGTCGCCGATGTCATCGGTGCCGCCGCCTTTCCACGGTTGCGGGGCTTCGAGGGGTTTCACCTTTTCGTGAAGCGGTTCGACTTTGGGAGCGCGGACTTCGCGTTGAAGTTCGCGGGCGAGTGTCTGGTCGGCTTCGGACCACTTTGGCATGCCGACCATTTCGATATTCTTCTGCTGGACTTCGGCGACGACCTTATTAAGATGATAGGGCCAGGCGGAGCCGACGACTCGCTGGGTGACGGAAGTGCTGGAGGCCATCGCGGCGGCCTTGGCCATAGTTGCGCCATACTCCTGCATTTCTCTGATGCGGGGGAAATCCTGTTCGCGAAAGTAGTACCAGACCGTGGCCTCTTCCGGGACCACGTTGGGCTGATCGCCGCCGTTGGTGATGACGTAGTGGGAACGCTGTTCGGGGCGAAGATGTTCCCGCTTCATGTTCCACATAGCGTTCATGAGTTCCACGCCGTCCAAGGCGCTGCGCCCTTTCCACGGACCGCCGGCGGCGTGGGCGGCCTCGCCTTTGAAAGTGAATTGAATCGAGACGAGACCGGAGTTATTGGCGGGCTGTCCATAAGCGGTGGCAAGTTCGGCGGCGACATGACAGCCGAGCATCACGTCGAGATCCTTCATGAAGCCGGCCCGAACGTAAAATGCTTTAGTGCCGATGAGTTCTTCGGCGACGCCGGGGAACAGTTTGAGCGTGCCTTTGATCCCGTGCTTAGTCATCAAGTCTTTGAGCGCGAGCGCGGCGACAACGTTGACGGCATTGCCGGAGTTGTGGCCTTCGCCGTGGCCGGGTGCGCCTTCGACGAGAGGATCATGGTAAGCGAGGCCGGGCTTCTGATTGGCGCGGGGGATGCCGTCGAGATCGGTGATGAAGCCTATGACGGGCTTGGTTCCCGCCGTCCCTTGCGACCAGGTGGCGATCCATGCGGTGGGGATGCCGGCGACGCCGCGTTCGACTTTGAAACCGTTCTTTTCAAGAATGGCGGTGAGATATTTGGACGTCTCAACTTCCTGGAAGCCGAGTTCGCCGAAACTAAACACCGAATCGACGATTTCCTGGACCATTTTGGAGCGCCCGTCGATGTTGGCGATGGCGTCATTTTTGAGTTGTGCGAGATTTGGGGTTTGCGCGAACGAGGCACTGGCTGTGAGGAGAGCGAGCAGGAGACGCATTTGGATTCAGGGTACTACCTCTCGCTCTTTACCGCGAGCCATAACCGGCGTTGTCACGCCTAGCCCCGGGGATTTAATTCGATCTATTCCTTCCTAGCCGTCCATATCCCCGCAGCCTGTCCGCCGTAATCGCACTTCCCCTTCATCTCGGTAGCATTCACAATCGTGCCCTTATAAACTACGTCAATCCCCGCAGTTTCGAACTGAAATTCTACGATGTCGCCTTTTACCGTGCCTTTCAGTTTCGCCTCCCCCAACTGCCCCGTATAAGTCCCCGTCACCACCTCACCCTTCTGTTGAAAGGTGAATTTCGGTGATCCGCTCTGTCCGCCGAGATCAACGTGGAAAGTCCAGTTCCCGCTAATGTCCGCTGCGAGCAAGGGCAGCGCGAGTAAAACCATGAGAAGTATTCGACGTGTCATACCGCTAGCAATTATGACGCAGTATAGTATCCGTATGCACCGCGCTTTTCTCCTGCCCCTTATCATCGCAACCATCCAAGCCGCCAACTGGAAAAACGAAGTCATCTTCCGCGCCACTTTCGATGGCGCGACCACCGCTCAAACCGCGGGCGGCGACAAGTCGATTTACTCCGCGCCAAACTACAAAGAGCCCGGCAAGCCCGGCCTGGAAGGTTCCGGCGTCGAACACGCCAAGGCCGCCGGCCGCAAAGGCGATGCCCTCAAGTTCCCCACTAAGAACACCAAAGCCGTCTACTTTAAAGCGCTGAATAATTTTAACCCGAAGGAAGGCACCGTCAGCTTCTGGCTCAAGCTCGATCCCGATCAGGACCTGGCCCCCGGATTCTGCGACCCCATCCAAATTACCGATAAGGCGTACAACAACTCCGCCATCTGGGTCGACTTCACCAAGGACGACAAACCCCGCCACTTCCGCCTCGGTGTCTTCGGCGCTCTGAAAGCCTGGAACCCCACGAATGCCGAATCTGACAAGAACCCGGATTTCAACAACCGCCTCGTCGTCGTGAAGAAAGCTCCTTTCACGCGGGAACAGTGGACGAACGTCGCCATCACCTATACTGGCCTCGGCACGCCCTCCGGTTCCGCCACGCTCTATTTGAATGGTGCGGCCCAAGGGACCAATAACACGATCAAGGAAATCTTCGATTGGGATATGGCGGGCACGGCGATCCGTCTCGGCGTCAACTACGTTGGCCTACTGGACGACGTCGCCGCCTTCCGCCGCCCGCTCACTGCGAGCGAAATCAAGGAACTCGCCAGCGGCAAGTGGTAACGAATTTCAACGAATTATCAGGCGCACTTGGTTGGCGGGTTTGCCGTTGACTGTCAGTTCCAATAGGACTTCGCCGGAGAGCGCCGCGGGGATTCGGAGATTCACTTGGTCGAGGCCAGGATATTGGTTTTGAGGGCCGGCGTAAAGTATATCGGCCGGCTCGCCGTTGGCTTTGGCTTCAACGCTATTGTGGCCGCGAATGCCGGTGCCGTAGATGGTGGCGATAGATCCATCCACGCTTCCGGCGGCGAAGCCCTTTCCGTCAGCCGTGGTGGTGAAGATGCCGGGGGCCACAGTTTCGAGCGTCAGCGGGGCGCTGGATTGGATGACTCCGCCGCGGGTTACCCGGATTATGGCGGCGCCGGTTTTTGTTTCTTCGGGAATTAGAAAGTTGATCTGGTTGTCGTTGGCGAAACTGATCGGGGCGGCGTAGGCGCGGTTTGTGGCGTCGATTACTGTGAGTTTCGTCCCGGCCAAATCCACGCCGAAGACGGTGGCTAACGCTGCGGGAGCGAGAGTTACCGGAGAGTAGGTGGCCGATGAGACGACGACGGGAGAAGTCGTTATTCGTTCGGAGGACCGGCGGAGTGCATCGCAGGATTCGTTGTCTTTCGGGCAGTAGACTTGAAAGCCTTCGGAGTCGGTCTTGGCATCGTTGATTAGCTGCCAGAGCATGACGCCGGCGCTGGCTTGCTCGGTAGCGGCGGCGCGGATCCAGTCCTGGAATACAGCCGCGCGTTGAAGGTCCGGCGCTCGTTTGCCGAATTCGCCCATATAAGCGACTTTGCCAGCCTCGCGGGCGATCTCTTCGTGGCGGCGAATGTAGAGCGCCGCGTCGGCGCCGTCGTTCAGTTGCCAGCTTGAAGGATACAGGTGATAGCTGAGCATATCTAGCTCGGGGATTTGGGCCAGGCGATGGTAGCTGCAACCGTCGGCGCCGCTGACGGCGTAACGGTTGCTTAGGCCTTGGTAGAGGTGGGGGGCGTCGTCGAAACCTTCGCCGCCGTCGGCGATCAGATGGTTATTGTCGAGCTGTTTGATGTACGCCGCCATTTCGGCGGTCCACGCTACCAGGGCGTTAGCGCCGCCGGGATTCCGCAACTCGTTGCCGAGTTCCCAGGCCAGGATGGCGGGTTCGTCGCGGTAGGAGATGCCGGTGATTGTGTTTTTACGGTCGATGATGGTGCGGACGTAGTCCTGGAACCAGCCCTTGATTTTGGGTTCGGTGTAGAAGAGGCCGGACTCGCTTTGCGTGGGCGTTCGATTGAGGTGCCAGGCGACATAGCGGCGGATGCCGCCGTAGGCTTCCCAGTTGTTGGTGAATTTGAGGATGAGGCGAATGTTGCGGGATTTGGCGATGGCGATGGAACGGTCGAGAGCGATGAGGCTGGATTCGACGTAGACGCCGGGGGAGATCTGGATGGCGGCGGGATCGCGGGCAGGTTCGTGGTCGTTGTGGGCGTTGGCGCGGACGACCGTCATGCCGAGGGAGGCCATTTTGTCGAGGGTTTCTTCGACGGCGGCGATGCGGCCGTAGACGATGTCGGCCTGATTGTAATAGATGTTGTTGCCGTGAAAGCGGAAGGGGAGGCCATTGAGGGTGAGGACGGAGCCTTGACGACGGACGAATTCGCGGTCCTTTATGGGCGGGGCGAGGTCGCGGGAGGATCGGGTCATTTGAGTCGTTGGGGCTTCGCGTTGGTTGGGAGGGTTAATGGTGCGCTGGGCTGATAGCAGGCCGGGGATTAGGATCACACCGGCGAGGAGGCGCATGGGGAGATGGTAGCAGGAGACTGAGCGGGATCGCGTGTCCGGCACTGTGTGGAGAATATAATAAAAAAGTGATAAATTCGGTTTATCCGATATTTTGCTACATCTCACCCGCCGGAAACAACAAAATTTCACGGTGGATCGACGGGTTGGATCCTGACGCGAGCGAGGCGGCCAGAGCGGTCTTGCGAATCATGCAGCGGAAGCGGAATTGGGAGTCACCGGATTGGAAGCGAATGAGCGGAAGCCCCGATTTGAAACAACTTGGCGAGTTACACCATGGCTCGTCCCCTCCCAAATCCGCTATGGCTCCTCTGCACAGTTCCGGGTCCGCTAGTCCAGGTCGCCAGGGGCAAGAATTCTGGCGCTGACGCACGATATGATGAAATCCAAGCATCTCGGGAATTCTACGAGCGGGGCTTGGCCGCTTCAAAGATGCGTCCGGATCAGAGGTAGGGGATGGCTCTGCTTCCGGGACCAGGATTACTTCAAGTGGAGGGCTGGCATTACCTCAACGGAGGACATCTCTGCGAAGATCAGGCACGAATCCGCCGTCGCACTCTCGTTTGAACTCTTTCCAATCGCTGAATGGCCAGAATTGGAGATCACAGAAGACCATGTATTCGACGCGATCGATGGAGATCACAGAAGACCATGTATTCGACGCGATCGAGTTTCTTCACGATTACGTCTCAAAACCTGGCCCTTGGGTTCCCATTCAACGGAAGCCGAAAGGAAAGAGTGCATTCGGGAACTTGCGGACGTCTTCGAGTGGCTCAAGAAGACGAAGGATTTAGGTGGCGTTCTTGATGGGAAAGACGATTCAGCACTTTTTGAGATCGCTAATACCTTCGCCATCCGTCATCACAACCCAAAGCAGAAGGGAAACTACGATGCGGCAATTTGGTACTCGTGGATGTTTCACTTCTATTTGGCGACGTACCATGCTTCTGTGCGCCTTTTGGTGAAAAAAGCGGCAAATGAAACAGGTTCTGTTGACCGGGGTCAGTAGTACCCTCCGGCATCGAGGTGAAAGCGTAGAAGATTTCGCTGAAGCCGTGCGGGCCGCGGTTAAGGAAGCCGCTGAGGCCCATTGGCGTGACGACAGCGATGGCGGTGCCGATGAGTACGCAAGCGGGCGGGACGAGGATGGCGATGGACACCATCTTCATGTCGAAGGCTTCGATCTTCTTGCCCAAGTATTCGGGCGTGCGGCCGACCATGAGTCCGGCGAGGAAGACGGCGAGAATCGCAAAGAGGATTAGGCCGTACACGCCGGACCCGGCACCGCCGAAAATGACCTCGCCAGTTGCATGAGGAACATGGGGACCATGCCGCCGATGGGAGTGAATGAATCATGCATGGCGTTGACGGAGCCGTTTGAAGCGGCGGTGGTGGCGGCGGCCCAAAGGGCGGAATTGACAATGCCGAAACGAACTTCTTTGCCTTCGAAGTTGCCTTGCTCGGCTTGGACGGCGATGAGGGCGAACGGGACGAGGATCAGGAACATGACCGTGAGCAGGGCCCAGCCCTGAACGTTTGCCGCCGATCATTTGGCCGAAGGTGCGGCAGAGGGCGGCGGGGATGAGGAGGATGGCGAGGATCTGCAGGAAGTTGGAGAGTGGCGTGGGATTTTCAAAGGGATGGGCGGAGTTGGCGTTGAAGACGCCACCGCCGATGGTGCCGAGTTGTTTGATGGCTATTTGCGAGGCGGCGGGCCCCATGGGAAGGAGTTGAGGGGCGCTTGATTGGAGTGTGGTGGCAGGCTGGTAAGGATCGAGATTCTGGATGACGCCTTGCCCGATGAGGACGAGGGCGAGGAGAAGCGAGAGGGGGAGGAGAATGTAGAGAGTGGAGCGAGTGAGGTCGGACCAGAAGTTGCCGAGCCCGTTGGTGGAGTGGGCGGCGATACCGCGAGCGAGCGCGGCGAGAACAGCGATGCCGCTGGCGGCGGAGACGAAGTTCTGGACTGTCAGCGCAAGCATCTGGGTGCCGTAGCCGAGAGTGGTTTCGCCGCCATAGTTTTGCCAGTTCGTATTTGTGGCGAAGCTGACGGCGATGTTCCAGGCGGTGTGGGAATCAATGGCCGGGAACTGTTGCGGGTTCCAGGGGAGGAAGGGTTGGAGGCGGAGAAGGGCGTAGACGGCGACGAGGCCGAGGAAATTGAAGGTGAGGAATGCGGCTGCGTAGACTTGCCAGGCCATGGGTTGGCTGGGGCGGGAGAGGACGCCGGCCATGTAGTCGCCGAGGGGTTTGACGAGGGCGACGAGGATTAGGAAGTAGACGAGAAGTTGAAGAGAGTCGGAGGCGGTCATTAGAATTTCTCCGGTTTGAGGAGGGCAAAAGTCAGATAGACGAGCAGGGCGGCCGCGATGGTGCCGCTGACGATGTAGAGGGTGTTCACGCGCTCCCCCGGATGAAGAGGCGGGCGGTGAGGGCGAAGAAGGCGGCGGAGAGGAGAAGGAAAGCGGCGTCTTGCATGATTTGAGCGTAGGAACTTTGGTGCGAGGACTTTATAAGGATTGGAGCGCCGTGAATAAAGAAAGTGCAAAGAATTAGAGTGGTAGGTATGCGACTTTTCTTGTTGGCGGCATTGGCGTTGGGAGCGGCGGAACATTGGCCGCAGTTTCGCGGACCGGGAGCGATGGGGGTGGCGGACGATTCGCGGTTTCCGGATAAGTGGAGCGAGACGGAAAATGTTGCGTGGAAGACCGCGGTGCCAGGAGTGGGGTGGTCGTCCCCGGTGGTTTGGGGGGACCGGCTTTATTTGACTACGGTAGTCTCGAGCGGGCCGCTTGAGGAGCCGAAGAAGGGGCTTTATTTTGGCGGGAATCGGGGGAAAGTCACCGATGAACACCGCTATGTGGCGATTGCGTTGGATACGCGTTCGGGCAAGGTGATTTGGGAGCGGGAGCTTTGGCGCGGGGTGCCGGCGGGGTCGCGGCATTTGAAAAATTCGTTTGCTTCGGAGACGCCGGTGACCGATGGGGACAGGGTGTATTTTTATCTCGGGCAGATTGGGTTGTTTGCGTTGGACCGCTCCGGAAAGACTGTTTGGACGCTGCCTTCGCAGGTAGTGGAGACACGGTACGGGTGGGGGACGGCGGCGTCACCGGTGCTGCATCAGGGGCGGATATATGTGGTGAATGACAATGACTCGGCGAGTTACCTGATGGCGGTGGATGCGAAGACGGGCAAGGTGATTTGGAAGACGGCGCGGACGGAAGAGAAGTCGAATTGGTCGACGCCGTTTATTTGGGAGCATGACGGGAAGACGGAGATCATTACGACGGGGACCGTGAAGAACCGGTCGTACGATCTCGACGGGAAAGTGATCTGGGAGTTTGGCGGGATGAGTTCCATCGTGATACCGACGCCGATGGCGAAGCATGGATTGCTGTATTTGGCCTCGGGGTACGTGGGTGACGAAAACCGGCCTGTTTTTGCGATAAAGCCGGGCGCGCGCGGGACCTTGACGGATGCGTTTATTGCTTGGAAGTTGCCGCAGGCGGGGCCGTATAATCCGTCGCCAATCTTATATGGGGATTATTACTTCACCTTGATGGATCGCGGGTTTTTGACTTGTCATGACGCGAAAACGGGGAAGGAGATTTTTGGGAAACAGCGGATTGATCCAGCGGCGGCGGCGTTTACGGCTTCGCCGTGGGCGTCGAATGGAAAGCTGTTCTTGTTGAGTGAGGATGGGGATACTTTTGTGGTCGCGGCTGGAGCGGAGTATAAGCTATTGGGGAAGAATTCGTTGAATGAGATGGCGATGGCGACGCCGGCGATTGCGGGAGACGCGTTGTATATTCGAACGGCTTCGAAGGTTTATAAGATTGCGCGTGGCGCTGGGCGGTGATGGTTATGAATATTGCCCTAAAACCCGAGTTGGAAAAACTTAACGCCGCCGAAGTTGACGCTGGGCGATTGTACGAGGCCGGTGAATTCCTTAACAACACCATCTATCATTTCCTCGTGGCACGCGCCCTTGGCCAGGAATATTCGGCGAAGGAGATGGACCGCGTCATTGCCGAGAGACTCGACGACATTGATCGGGGCGACACGATTGACGGAGACGAAGCTTTTCGCCAACTTCGAGCCTACAGCGACGAGCGCTGTGGACAGCGAACGTGAAGAAGTTCGAATAGGCGCGACGCGCCCTTGCGGACCTCCAAGAGATCTGGGAGTTCGTCTCGGAACACAGTTTCACCGCCGCCGATCGGCTGCTCGAAGAGTTCGATACGACCTTTGGACAACTTGCCGAAACACCTGGGATGGGCCATAAGCGATCTGACCTTTCGCGTCACAACGTTCTGTTCTGGGGGCTGTATTCTTACCTCATCATTTAGAGGCCGGCTCAGCCTCTTCGCATAGTCCGCATAATTCACGCGAAACGACATGTGAAGGGCTGCTGAATCAGTAGCCGCTTCGGGTTGATCGTTTCCGGTGGCGGGCAGACGACGTGAGCATGACCGCAAACCGTCCCGATCTCACGATAGTTCTCGCGCGCTCGTCTTGGTTACTTTGCTCAGAATTCCCCTGTCCATTACCATGTCGTTGGCCTCAGACCTGATCGCCGCTGTGGAAGTCCAGGAGATAGCTGCCGATCCGGGAAGGGGCTTTCATTGGCCGTACTTTCTCGTTTTGACTTGAAGGCAGACCAAGGCTTCTTCAAGGAATTCCGGTCGGCAACAAGGAAGTGAGTCCGTTGGCAAACCTCGCAAAATGGCATGAATAGCGTGATATATCTATTCCATGCCGCTTTGGATTTTGGTGTTCGGATTGATGTCTGTTGCCTTGTACGCGCAGACGGCTTCGTTGACGGGACGGGTCACCGATCCCAGCGGGGCGGTGGTGCCCGACGCGCGGGTGGCGGTGCGGTCCGTGGGTACAGGGGTGACGGCGACCGTCACAACGAATCAGGACGGGTACTACTCGGCGCCGTCGCTGCCGCCGGGGCGGTACGATGTCGAGATTAGCCGTGATGGATTTGTGGCGACGCGGCAAGTGGGTTTGGAGTTGGCGGTGCAACAGGTGGCGCGATTGGACGTGGTGTTGAAAGTGGGCGCGGTTTCGGAGCGGATCGAAGTGTCGGCACAGGCACTGGTGCTGGAGAGCGAGAGTACGACGCTGGGGCAAGTGATCAACAACAAACAAGTGATGGAACTGCCGTTGTTGGGGCGGAACACTTACGCGCTCGCGATGCTGGTGCCGGGGGTGCGTCCTTCGGCGGGCGTGAATGGACTGGTGATCGATCAGATTTCGACGGTGGCTTATTCGATCAATGGGCAGCGGGCGACTTCGAATGAGTTCTTACTGGACGGCGCGCCGAATTCGGCGGCGGCGCAGAATCAACCGGTGATCAACGCAAACCCGGACATGGTGCAAGAGTTCAAGGTGGAGACGAATAACTTTTCGGCGGAGTATGGGCGCGCGGCGGGCGGTGTTTTCAACGTCGTCACCAAGAGCGGGACGAATCAGTTCCACTTCAGCGCATATGAGTTTTTCCGCAATGACAAATTGAACGCGAATGACTTTTTTGCGAACCGTAGCGGCACGAAACGGGCGCCGTTCAGGTTCAACCAGTTCGGCGGAACGCTTGGCGGACCGATGGTGATTCCGAAACTCTACAACGGCAAGAACAAGACGTTTTTCTTCGTGAATACGGAGATCGTGCGGTTTATTCAGGGCATTACGTTTACGGCTGTCCTGCCCGATCCGCGGATGCTGACAGGCGACTTCAGCCAGGCGCGATTGGCGAACGGCAACGCGGTGACTATCTACGATCCGGCGACGACGCAGGCGAATCCGGCAGGTGCGGGATTCATTCGCACGCCGTTTACTGGAAATATTATTCCGGCGAATCGCATTGATCCGGTGGCGCGGAATGTGTCGAAGTTTTTCCCGGCGCCGAATGTGGCGGGGGTGACGGCGTTGGGCGCAATTAACTTCACGCGTACGGCGGGAAACGTTGTGCCCAAGGATAGTTACAGCGCGCGGATGGACCATAACTTCAACGAGAAGAATCGTTTGTTTGGGCGGTATTCGTTTGACGACACGCCGTTCAACCGGGCGCCGGCTTATGGGGAGGAGTATCGAAACGTCGCGCCGACGGCGGGGCCGCAGGTTTTTACGCGATGGAACGCGGTGGTTGAAGATACGATGCTGTTGTCGCCGACAATGGTGGCCACGGCGCGATATTCGGTGACACGGCTGTTGAATTTCCGGCGGCCGTATTCGGATGGATTCGATATCACGTCGTTGGGGTTACCGGCTTATATGCGGGAGGGGATGGTGGATCCATTGTCGTTTCCGGCGATTCAGATTCCGGGGTATAGCGTGACGGGATCGGTGCCGAATATTATTGTTGGCGGCTTGATTGGGGCGACCGATTTAATTGCGTTTGGGAACACGCAGCAGGCGGCGCAGGGGAACATTACGAAGACGCTGACGAAGCACACGCTGAAGTTTGGCGGAGAGATGCGGGCGATTCAGTTCAACAGCCAGCAGACGGGCGATACGGCGACGAATTTTAGTTTCGCGCCGACTTGGACGCAAGGACCGAATGCGGCGGCATCAAGCGCGACGGCGGGACTGGGGCTGGCGACTTTCTTGCTGGGGATTCCCAGCGGGGGCGTGGCTCCGGCGCCGGCGTTGGCGCAGACGAATAAGTACTACGGCATGTTTGTGCAGGATACGTGGAAGGTGACGCCGAAGCTGACATTGAATTTGGGCTTGCGGTATGACTATGAGACGCCGCGGACAGACCGGTTTAACCAATTATCGAACTTCGATTTCAACGCGGCCTCGCCCCTGCAAGTGGCGGGTTTGACGCTGCGCGGCGGGTTGACTTTTCCGGGCGTGGGAGGATCGTCGCGGTACAACGCTAATCCGGACCGGAACAACATCGCCCCACGGTTGGGCGTGGCTTACAAGCTGACGCCGCGAACGGTGATCCGGGCGGGTGGCGGGTTGTTTTATGCGGGGTTGACGGGGGTTGGAGGCGGGACGGGCGCATTTGGCATCAGTGGCTATGCGACGACGACATCGATTGTGACAAGTTTGGATGGAGTGACGCCGGTGGTGAATTGGAGCAATCCTTATCCGACTGGATTTAACCGGCCGACGGGTTCAAGCGCGGGCCTGTCTACGCTGTTGGGACAGTCGATTCAGTTCTTCGACAAGGGGAACTATACGCCCTATAGTTCGCAGTGGAATTTCAACATTCAGCGGGAGATGCCGAAGAACATTTTGTTCGAAGTCGGCTATGCGGGGAGCCGCGGGGTGGGGTTGTTTGAGAACCGGCAGTGGAATCAGTTGGACCCGGCGCTGCTCACGCAAGGGGACGCGTTGCGGACGCAGGTGCCGAATCCGTTCTTTGGACAGATCGCCGTGGGAACGCTGGCGGCGCGGACCGTTTCGCGGGCGCAATTGCTGCGGCCGTATTCGCAATTCGATGGGCTGGCTTCGCAAAACTCGTCGTGGGCGACGTCTTCGTATCACGCGTTTGAGACCAAAGCGGAGAAGCGGTATGCGAGCGGGCTGAGCATAATGGCGAGCTACACGTTTTCGAAGTTAATGGATTACGGATCCGGGCCATTTGCGGGGGAGTCCATCGGCGTCGGCGGTGTTCAGAACTGGTACAACCTGGCGGCGGAGTGGAGCCCGTCGACGCTTGACCAGACACACCGTTACATATTGAACGCGGTGTATGAATTGCCATTTTTGGCTCGTCTGGGAAATCTGTGGGCGGTTTTAGTCTCGTCTGAGTCGTTGGGAGCGGAAGCGGTGGAGCTTGCGGCAGGTGGAGTCAAAGGACCGTTGCTGTTCCTCCGAGTCTTGATGATAGAGGAG